>Ga0247722_10000163_pt1 | contig 41228 bp, 37 predicted proteins | sample MSEWelMarce3H_FC_FD_189094 | JGI IMG/M metagenome (GOLD analysis project Ga0247722, IMG submission 189094) | Subsurface sediment microbial communities from gas well in West Virginia, United States - MSEEL Well Study Marcellus 3H_FC | ecosystem: Environmental > Terrestrial > Deep subsurface >... | reverse complement strand
ATACAAGATGTCGAAGGCATCATGCATCGTTATGGTAATCCTGAATTTAAAGTGAGGGATCTAAGGTGGTTCGCACAAGCGTGTGTCCATAAATCTTATGTAGACAGGCCTGAAGTTTGGGCAGAACAGTCGGGAGATCAAATGTTAGTCGCAGATAAGCCTGAAGGATGTCTTGCTCTTAAACTAAAAGATAACGAGGAACTCGAATTCGCAGGAGATTCTGTTCTTTCTGCCATTGTCGGCAAATACTTGAAAATGCGGTATCCAGGAGAGGGAGAGGGATTTCTAACAAGTCTAAGAACTCAAATTGTTAACAATAATATGTTAGGTGAGCTAGCAAAAAAGATGGGATATTCACCCTTTCTAATCTTAAGTCGTCATGTTGAGGAAGTCTGTGATGGCCGTAGTAATCTGAGAATATTAGGATCTATGTTGGAAGCATGGATTGATGCTATAATGGAACACGAGGGCAATGAGGGGGCAGCTTATGACGTGGCTAGAAAATTCTTCATTTCCATTATGGAAAAACACATTAATTTCTCAAAGCTCATCGCAGAAGATACAAATTTCAAGGATCAGCTTCTCAGATACTTTCAATCTCAATTTCACGAACCTCCTCGTTATAAGGAGGTAAAAGTAGACGGGCCTCCTCATGATCGTATATTCACAATGGGTGTTCTTGACCCAAAAGGTAATGTAATAGCGACAAGTAAGGCTAGAAATAAGAAAGTAGCAGAACAAGAGGCAAGTAAACTTGCGTTAGAGATATACATGAAGAAAACATCGGGGTCAAAATAGATAGATGGCATCGTTCGGTCCGCCAGTCCTAAGACCATTTACAAAGATGAAGGTTGTGCTCGCTTTAGAATTAACTCCTACTGTAGCTGAACAAACACAAGATTTAACCGCTATAAAGAAAAGTGCTTTCCGTGATCCAATGGGAGCTTCTGCGAGTGGAGCAACGGTTGAAGCTGAAGCTTCTGAGCCTCAGATGTTTAAGAAGAAACGTAGTAAGAAAGAATCTGGTATAGCGGTTGCTGAAGTTACAGGGCTTCCTGGGCAATTAATGAAGGTCTCTAAAAAACCTGGTGCCCCGGGCACTAAGAAAGTCTATTCACGTCTTGATGTTATGTCAAGAGATTTACAGACGGCTGAACTTGGCAAATTGTCTCAAGCACTCCAGGAAATGGCAAAGGGATTAATTGATATTGAGACAGCAACACCTTATACAAAGTTAGCAAAGAAGACCAACGTATTCTCGCCTATATCCCGTCGTGGTTTTGGTTCATATATTGTAGACCAATTTAGTTCTATCTTTCCAAAGGGTGCTCAGAAGGCTCTAGATGTAGCTAAGTGCGCAGTAAAAGGTGAAGAAGGTGTTAAAGAAGTTAAAATCTATCACTATCAGGCATTTATTCGTGAGTATCTCAGATTTGAATCTCCTTACAGAGGTCTCTTAGTATACCACGGTCTAGGAAGCGGTAAGACATGCTCTGCTATTGCGGCGGCTGAGGCATTATTTGGAACCAGAGGCCTTAAGATAGTTGTCATGACACCCTTTAGTTTACGTGATAACTTTATTAGTGAGATTAATTTTTGTGGATTCAAACATTTTCGTCTCCAAAATCACTGGACTTCCTTGTCCCTAGAACCTGGTTCTAATCCCGAACCTGCTATGGTGAAAATGTTTGCTCAAACAGTCTATGGTATTCCTCAATTATATCTTGATAAGTTAAAAAAGGGTGGAAAGGCATTAAATAAGATATGGGTTCCTGACTTTGAATCTCCGCCAAATTTCGATTCACTCAGCCCAGCTGAGCGTGACGCTATTAAGTCTCAATTAAAGGCAACAATTGAGAATCGCATTAAGTTTATTAATTATAATGGTATTACCGCAAACGACTTGAAAACGATGGTTTGTTCCACTCCAGAAGTATTTGATAATGCTGTAATTGTTGTAGATGAGATTCATAATTTAATTCGTCTAATTCAGGGTTCTCTAGAACCATACTTTAGTAATCCTTCTGGACGTAAGAGAACCTTGCCTCTAGAAATCTTAACACCTGAGCGAAAAAAGTTACCCTTGTGTGGTATGACAAAGAATTATATGCGTGGTTATCTGTTTTACAGGCTATTTATGGACGCAAAGAATACTAAGATTATTGGTCTTTCTGGAACACCTCTAATTAACTTTCCAGAGGAACTAGGTATCCTAGCGAATATCTTACATGGTCCAATTCAGACAATTGAATTCACTGCGACGGTGGAAGGTATGCGTGAGATTGAACCAATTATCGAGGAAATTGTGGAAAGACATGAAGATTTAGATACAGTTCATTTTACAGTAAATAACGCATCATTAGAAGTTGTGGTAAGAAGACTTCCTGAACAATTTTCTAAGATATTTTCTGAAGATGGTGATCTTCTTGGAATTAAGAGGCTAGACCCAGGTGTCCCAATTAAGACTTTAGATCAGATTAAGGCTTCCTTAGATGTATTATTAAAGGCTCAGAAAATTAACGTTATTGGAAAGGCTAATGTAAAGGCAATAGAACTCTTACCCTCATGGGATACTCCATTTCGCGGTGCCTTCTTAGAAGTTGATGGAATTACTCTAAAGGATCCGGTTGTGCTACAGAAGAGACTACGTGGGCTAATTTCTTACTACAGAGGAATACAGGGTGATGTTATGCCTACCGTGATTAAAGATGAGATTGTTGGAGTTCCTCTAACCGGTTATTCCTTAAAAATCTATAATAAACTAAGAAATGAGGAGATTCAAGTGGAAATGAAGAAACCAAAAGCTCAAGGGTCAGCTGGAGACCAAGTATGGGCTGAGATTAATGAAATTGCGACAATGAAATCATCGGCAAATTATCGCATGAGTTCAAGACAGGCTTGTAATTTCGCATTTCCTGAAGGAGTATCTAGGCCAAGGCCAAATAATCTTGAAGAAGATGATGTAGAGACAGGTAAAGACCGTGATGTAATTATTGAGGCAGATGTTGAAGATGGAGTGGCAGGAAGAGAAGAAGGTGAAGAGCTTCAAGATGATTCTGATGAAGTAAAAGATGAAATTAAGGCAGAACTTCCTAAGGCCGCTGGATCAGTAGCACCTTTACTCCGCGGATCAAAAGAAGCAAAGGCTGCTTATCAAGCAGCTCTAAAGTCTGTAAGAGATAAGCTAAGAACTATGGCCAAGACACATTTACAATTAAATACAGGTCAAAGTGGAAATACACTAGCTAAGTATTCTCCAAAGTTTGATTTAATGTTAAAAAATATTAATAAGTTACCTGGAAGCAGTCTTGTCTACTCTAATTTCTTAGCCATGGAAGGTATTGGAATATTCGCAATCTGTATGGAGGCAAATGGATATGAGCCAATACAGATTATACCTGGGGGTGATGGTAAACTAAAATTTAGTGATAGAACTATTACGTCTTTAATGAAGGGCCCTAAGGTTCCTGAGAAACGCTATATTGAATTTACCGGTGTTGGTTCTAAAGAACAGAGAGGAGCTGCGGTAGATGTATTTAATGCTCGTTTAGATAAATTAGCACCTGAACTTCAAAAGGTTCTACAGGACGCAAAGTGGACAGATAATTTTGATGGGGGGCTCTGCCGTGCTTTCTGTATTACTTCCGCAGGAGCAGAAGGTCTATCCTTGAAATGCGTTCGTGGTGTTCATATTATGGAACCGTATTGGAATACCGTGAGAACACAACAGGTAAAGGGTCGTGCTGTTCGTATTTGTTCTCATATGGATTTACCAAAGGACCAACAAAATGTCGAAGTTTACACGTATTGCTGTATGATTCCAGATGAAGCATTAGTAGCACAGGCAGTAGATAAAACACTAGAACATAGTGATTCTTATTCAGCAGAAGGCGCAAGAAGTTTAGGAGTTCCTGTGCCTGAACCAATTGATTCAGCAAAAGAGATTCCCATAGGCCTTTTCGAGAAAGTTGAGCAAGTGGAACAGGTAGAATCTGAATCTAAGGAAGAATCGGATGTTGGTCCAATACTATTTTCTCCTAAGGTGGAAAATAAATTCAGAGCCCTCTCAAACTTTGCTCCTACGCCTATTACTATGGGAGGACAGCTTTTCCCAACTGTCGAACATTATTTTCAATCTAAGAGGTTTCCTGATGGTAGCCAAGAGGCTGAGAATATCCGTGTAGCACCCACGCCTCTAAAAGCAAAACAATTAGGATCACAGAATAAGGATAAGATGATTCCAAACTGGGATGCGATTAAGGAAACAGTAATGTTAGATGGACTTATGGCTAAATTTACAGGAAATATGGCAGCAAAAGTATTCCTAAAATCAACGGGTGAACGACCTCTGATTGAAGATACAACAGATACATATTGGGGTAGAGGACCTACTGGAGGCGGTAAGAATCGAATGGGTAAACTTCTAGAACAAGTGCGTCTAACAATTAAGGACCATGTAATCCCTGAATCTGAAGGAAAGGAGGAAGAAGAGGAAGAAGAGGAAAAAGTTAGAAGTGCTGAGCCTGTGGCTGCTCCTTTGGCTCCTCCTTTGGCTCCTCCTTTGGCTCCTCCTTTGGCTCCTCCTTTGGCTCCTCCTTTGGCTTTACCTGTGGCTGCGCCTATAGCTAGACAGATAGAAAGTAAGGAAGAAGAGGAAGAAGAAAAGGTTAAAACTGCTGAGGCTTTACCTGTGGCTTTACCTGTGGCTTTACCTGTGGCTTTACCTGTGGCTTTACCTGTGGCCCCCCCTATAGCCACACGTGTAGCAGAGAGTAAGGAAGAAGATGAAAAAGGAGAAAAGGAAGAAAATGAAAAGGTGGTAGCTTCAGTACCAGCAGTTTCATCTATACCTACCGTTCCCAAGCGTGTTCTATTGTCATCTAAGAAAGTCCCTGTAGCAGCTTCAGCTGCCCCTAGTGCTGCAGCCGCTGCTGCCCCTAGTGCTGCAGCCGCTGCTGCCCCTAGTGCTGCAGCTTCAGCCGCAGTTCCAGGTGCATTTATGTCTCAAAAGAGAATTGACGCATCTGCTAGAGCTAGAGCCGCTCCCTTAGAAGAAACTAGTGAGGAATTTATGGCTAGAATGCACTCCAATTTTGAGGCAAATCAAAAAGAATCTACAGCCGCTGCCCTCGCATTGCCTGCGATGAGTGCGGCAGTAAGAGAACAATCGCGTTTAGCAAGACAAGAACAGCTTGCTTCCATAGCTAAAGCTTCAAGGGCAGAAGGAAAAGAAGAAGATGTATTTGGAGCTGACATAGAACAATTAGAACAACAAGAATCTTCAGCTCAACCTCTATTACAAAAGGGTGGAGATGACCGTAATATTATTTTAACAAGTGACCAAAAAGTTCTTCTTATTTCCTTACGCAAAGAGAAAGTAATTAGTTCTCTTCAGACAATTATGAAGACAGTGGCAGTCGATTGTGAATTAAATTTTGATGATAATAATGATGGTTCTTATAGATGTCTAGCTTTAGATGAATCAATTGCTCAGGCTGCTTATCATCCTAATTTAGAAAAGGATATCAAGGAAACCAGGGATAGATATAGAAAACAAGAAGTAGCTTCACAAGCAGTTAAAGCACAATTAGCTGTATCTTCAGCGCTTGCTGAAGCACCTCTTGCTGAAGCAGCTCCAGCTCAAGCAGCTCCAGCTCAAGCAGCTCCAGCTCAAGCTGATGTAGCTGAAGCACCTCTAGCTGAAGAGAAAAAACCAGAATATAGGATTTTAAAGATTAATAAAATTCCATATTTAGTTATTAAAAAGAAAGATGAAACCGGTGAGACTGTTGCCCTAATAGCTTATAAGCAAGAAGATACTGATTTACAAGAACCAGTTGGTTATATAAAAATAGATCCTATAAAGAAATTACCTGTTGGTAAACTCTTACCAATTCCTGAGGGGTTCTTTCCTTAAGGATATTCTACAAATACATTTGCCTTTATAGTAAAGATAAAGACAAATATATTTTTTATAAATTTAAGGTAAATATCCCCAGTCAGCTCTTGCTTCCCTATACAAATTACCATCTTCGACATTATAATCAAAGAGATGAATCCAGAATAAATCAAAGGCCATATTCTCAGATTGAATTCGAAAATAGGATGGTTCATTAGATAAAAGATTTGGAAGTGCTAGGGGGCTAGATTGTTTTAACACTTTCTTTGTTTCCGTTACCACTTGAAGTTCAGATACTCTAGCTGCCCCTATTTGAATTGCCTCAATTGTAGATGGATCCATCTCATTCTTTCTTAATATTCGTAAGACAATAAGAGTTGGTATACCTTGCTGTATTTTAGGGCCATCCTTTGTTTTAAACTTTCCATCAAAGCTACATAGATTTAGAGTAGCTTCACCTTGATTAACACCTTGCACTAAAATACTTGGTCCTGACCCTGCCTTTCCCCATAGAGTTAATGGCATTGCGATTTGCCCAGACTTAGGGCAAGACCTCATAGTGATTAACATAGTTAGAGTCATAAACGAAGAGAGAATAAATGAGAATTTAGATTTTATGGCACATTTGCTAGAGGGAAAACTAAAGAAATGCTTTTTTAGTGGAAATAACATTTGGTCTACTGACTCTCCCCTATATTGTAAAGAGGGTCCACCCCAGCCTTCCTGCTCCCATTTCATCTTAAACCCACCTAACCTCTTGTCACATAGGGGATAATCACATCCATAGGTACCAGGGTTCTGTTGAATCTCAAAAGAAATCATGGGTGCGAAGGGTTCTTGAACAAGTTGTAAATGTGTTCGTGGAACTTCTTTCCACCCTGGACCAAATTCAGAACATTGAACTTCTAATTTATAATAGGCAGTCCCTTTCAGATAATATAAGTAACCACTTAATCTATTTACATCTTCAGTCAAGGTTAGCAATGAACTTTTTACAGCAGCGTCACCGCCATTATGAAGAGAAGCTAATTCAGTAGTATCCATAACCATTTTATTATTATATACCTTGGTCATGGATGAATTGAAATATAAGGAAAATCCATTAAAGGATGTAACTCTATATTCACAAGGGACTCTATGGTTTGAGACTACACTAGTAAAAAATACAGCAGAACCTGGTTCTGTAGTCATTAAATTTAATGAAGGAATTACTGGTCTAATTCTTCTTCCTAAGAATGTAGTTGGTTTTGTAATATCTATATGATGAGTAAACCAGAAAACTTCTACACCTGGATCTGGATTCTGAGAAACTACTTCATTACTAAGACCAACGCCATAAAATAATTTCATCCCCTCTTCTTTCTTTTTTAAGTCAGTTTCCAGAGTTCTAGAAATAAGTTTCTGGATTTCCTGCTTTACATGGAGCCATTTCTTTAATGAATCCCATACATGTAAGTTTTTCTCAGATGGAAATGCTGAGCCAGTTTGTTGACCACCTTGTCTGATAAATTCATTTTGTAGGCATTCCAAAGAGAAGGGACCAGGTGTAGAATCTTGTAGTTCTGTACAGAAATCATATCTCTCTACCGCCCCCTTAAGATAGATGTCTCTTACGCCTGTTTGTAGCTTACCGTGGACTTCAGGATTAGACAACGCCGTGTTAGATGTTTGTTCTCTATCTTTTAGATCAGATTGATTCAAACCAATTACAGCTCTTTGTCTGTATTCATTAAAGGCGGGAATCTTAGATGAGTCGGGGTAGGTTAAATCTTCCTTTGGCCTTGATAGATTAGTGAATGTTGTTTTAACATGTTCATATAAACCAGAAAACATGGTTTAAACTACTGACGTAAGATAGAAAATTTATAGAAATATTTTACAGACCCCTTGACTTACAGTATTCTGCCTCTTGCCTATAGGGAGCCGGCACGTTATCATATGAACCATGTTTATCCTTGAAATATGGGCACAGTAAATCATCGCATTTATAATTATGTTGAGAAGGAGGTGTAGTTCCCCATGTCAACCTTGGAATAAATCCAGTTTGCTCTACAGCATTAATACATTTCTGTGTCTCAGCATTATATTTACATTTACCTGGACTACAGAACTCATGTTGGCCATTATTTCCAGAGCAACTCTTCGTTAAACTTCCATAGGCATTCATATCATTCTGAATACCTTCTATACTACCCGTTGTTCTCCACCAATAAACGTCGCCCTCAGTTAACTGTCTAGTACAGCCCGCTTTAGTCCACATTTCCTGTAGCTTGGCTAAAGGAATTGTCTTTGGAGAATGAGTTCCTCCAGGTGTTAAAATTCTCTGAACTTGGCTACTATTTAATGGATCACTTGTCCATAAGAGAACTGTATTAGGTTGAGGACTAAATAATTTAATCACAAACCCTAGACCCAATCTATCTCCGCAACAGTCAGCACGATTATATACAACTACTGAACTAACTGTTGTAGGACCATCTAGTTGAACTTGCCAGAAGTCTTTTCCAGAACCCATTCCATGAACCTGTTGAGGGTGACCTCTAGGTCTCTCATCTCCATCATTGCCAGTTGACGCTACAGTTCCCCAGCCTAGCTGAGAACTTTGGACAGGCCTTCTTACAGAGACATTATTACCCTTATCATCATATACCACTAATTGAGACATATTTAGATGAGATGGATATCCTGTTCCCTCAATGCGAACAAATCCAACATTTGGAACACCACCACTTGAACTTACAGCATGTGCCATCTGAATTCCATAGAAAGATAACATAGCTTCCTGTTGTGTCTTACGAACACCTGATTTGGTAGAATCTTTTAGCGAATTAATCCTTCGTAATACTGCCCCCCATGTCCCCAGAGAATTCCATGTGGAAATTGTTTGTTCTGTAGGATACATTTTTCCAGAATTCTGGCCACCTGCTCTTAAGAACGCACTTTGTAAGCAAGAAAGAGCAAATGGTCCAGGAGTAGAATCTTGTAATTCAGAACAAAAATCAAACTTATCTATATCACCGGCATTTAGACATAAATCGCGAGCAGCCCACTTCAAGCCAGTATTTGCGTCTGACGCTGCCTGGTCCTGAACTCTCTTAAATTCATTTAAAGCATCAGATGCGCTAAGTTTACCTGTCTTTATTGATGTAGCAGATAATGGAATTACAGCTCTTTCTTGATAGACTCTGTATGCTCTATTATTATATATGGCGGTCAAATAATCATTATCACTACCTCCCTTAAGAGCCTGGTATAGAGAACCCTTATCAGAACATCCTGTTAACTTTACTTTCTGTATCATACAATCCCTAGGCATAGCACCATTCTGTAGCGGAGAACATACTTCTGCCGGAGTTCTAACATATGTAGCATCCTGAGGAACTGGTGGCGGTTTTGGGCAATTAGATGATGAAAAGATAAGATTTTCTGAAGAACATGATGTAATATTCCCTAGAGGATAAGCAACTGTGCCCCCAGCAACAGGAACAGCTCTACCAGATGTAGTACACCATCCACATCGTTGCTTAAATTGAGAGGCATCAATATCTTCACAGCTTTGAATTTGTTTACAAATATCAGTATGGTACTTTTGCTTGGCAGCATGTAAATTCCACATCCACGTTCCCTTCGTCGTAGTCTTTATAGGTCCCGTGGATGTTCCTAGAGCACCTTGGCTATTCTGAAAATTAGAATTATTATAGATCCATCCACATCGTATTCTCTGTGAAGTATCAGTATTAGATGCCATGCTAGATAAGGTATCAAACTTATCTCCATTTCCAGTAGCAAGACAATCAGATTGTTTTTTATCAAAGGCGCCACTTAGATTAGAAACATCCTTCAAATGGGACTGTTCAAGTGGTGTGCTAGTAACCTGTGTTTCTGGGTCTACTGTTCCAGTTAACTGACTTAAATTAACAGTTAGGTCTCTTGTAGGAATAATGTTTGGTAATGTTTCAGAATAATATTTCTGAAGATCCTTAAATGTAGGAACCGCTGGACTAAAAAATCCTTCTCTTACCCAAGAGAACATACTACTATTCTCTGGGATAAAATTATCTAATATATTTTAATTAGTGCGTATTGTCTGAACAGCAGCTGAGGTTAATCTACTGCTCGTCCATAATAATGCTTTAGAAGTGCTATAAAGCTTGATGAAAAAACCCGAGCCCATTCTATCGTGGCAACAATCTGAGCGGTTAAATACTTTCACACTTGAAACAGTTGTAGGACCATCAAGTTTAACTTCCCAGAAATCATTATTGCCTCTTCCGTGGAATTCATAAGGGTGAGGTCTAGGTCTTTCATCACCATCATTTGCCATTTCTTCAGAGGCACCTCGTGTTCCACTGCCTGGAGGGCCGTAAGGAGAGCCAGAACTTTTAGTAGTGCGCCTGGTTGATACGTTTTTTCCGTTAATATCATACACGGCTAATTGAGACATATTCAAATAAGAACTAGAAGCATTCCCTTCAATTCTAACAAATCCTACATTTTCAATACCCTTTGCTGTCTGAGTTGTAAGACATAAATTTTTAATAGTAGCTCTGGCGGAAGCGTGCCATGGTCCAGAACCATAGACGATAACATTTCCGCTATATCTATATGTGGGTTGGGTTGCGGGATGTGCAGTTGAACCAACTTTAAGAATAACACTTGAACCCTTACATTCCAATGAAATACGAGTAGTAACCCCAATAGAACATCCAGGTATGCTATCATATCCCCAATTAAAATCATTAGAATCACCAATTCTTACATGAAGATTTAGAGTTCCAGGAACAAACCAGATACACGGTGTTCTACATCCTACACCTCCCCAATCAGAATTATTTGCTGTAAACGTAATTATAGAAGCCCATTCACCTAAAATACCAGAAGGTGTAATATCAAAGACCAACTTGTAATCTTCAGTCATTGCTAATGATTGTGCCATGACTGAGCCACGAGATGGCGTATAGGATAAGGGTAAAAGTCTAGATGCGCATGGGGGATCATCAATTACTTGTAAAACCACATTTTCAACTAAACAATTTGCTGCTGGATACCATGGATCCGAACCATATACTGTATTTATTCTTCCTGAATAACGCTCACCATCTTTTTTATATTTATATACAACGCCATCCACCGTTACTGTAATATTCTGACCCATACATTCCAGTTTAAATTTAGAAGTCTTACCTATAGCAAATGGCATACCAGATGGTCTAGCAGCCCAGCCACCATCATTAGAGTGACCAATATGAAGAGCAAAGGTATCAACTGTCCCAGGTGCGAACCATATACCAGGAGATCTGTGAGATTGGTCGCAGCAATCTGGACCGGTGGTAAAATGAATAATAGAAGCCCAGTTACCAACCACGCCTGCCGGTGTAATATCCATAGATAAAATATAATTCTGTGTCATGTTAATATTACTGGCTATAACTGTATTCTGCTTTGGCGTATAAGAACTAGGTAGTAACCCTGGAACTGTTGGAGGGGGCTTCGCAAAGGTTGTTTCACCATAGCATTGACTAAAATAAGGTGCTAATTTATCATCTGCAGACTGTTGGGCATTAGCTGCATTATAGAGATTATTCATTGCGTTCTTTACTCCCTGAACTCCACCAAACTTTTGCCAGTATTTAATATTATCTCTAGATTTAGAAGGTGCTAGCGACCCAGAATCCTGACAGAATCGCGAAACTGTTCCTGAACTAAATAAGCTAAATACAGAACCAGTATAGGTAGCTCCAAGAGGGTCTTGTCTACCATTTTCTAATTTCTTAGAACCCTGATTAGTCCATAAATAACTAATACAATCTGGCGTTAATGGACCCGAATCCTTGGTAGCAGTATCACATGGAGATGTTATAGCACGTCCAGTACAAAAGACACTAGCATTAGACCAATCTTTTATATCTAACTTTACACCCTTCTCATTTGCTCCAGTAGATGTTATTATAGCCCTGTTGTATATAAAATCTGATATTTCATTTAATGTTCTTAAAGTACCATCTGGTTTTGCCATTAAGGATGAGGCTGTAGAAGCATTCGCAGGATATCCCGCACCCTCTTCAGTACATCCACTAGTTACCCAGGCGCCCTGGAGGCATTCTAGACTGAATTTACCTGGACCAGAACCTTTCTTATAACACGGGTCAGATTCTAGGAATTCTGAACCAGCCTGTGTTGCGACAAAGGGAGCATCCCTACATTTAGATGACTCTTGAAATGTAGGATCGACAAAAGAAAAGGGTATAATTACAACTAAATTCATAGTATCTCTACCAAACCCTGGAGCCATCTTTGTCATGTTTTGCCCATTTACCTGAGTATTTCCATCAGACCTTGGTTTTCTTCCAGTCTGCTCATCAAGTAACACAATACGTCTTAAATCGAGACCGAACTTTCCAGCTTGTGTTGGTCCAGTAATTAGGCCAGCTAATTGAGGCATTGTTGGATTATCAGGGTCAGAATTTGACGGAGGACTTACCTTTAATTTTATACGGGTTCCTTCTTTTCCACGGATATTAATTACATATTCCTTGGACCCTAGAGGAATTGCTGAAGATGACGGATATCCTTCTTCAGTTATAGTTAATAAACCCGTTCCATAGACAGTAAGTTTGCCAGATGTAGCTATAACCCCTGGATTAGCCTTAGCGTCTACAATAGAATATTCTGTAGTAGAATAGCATTGTGAACAATCTGGTAAATCGTAACTAGAACTCTTTTCACACTTGAGTTGTCTCGTAAGCCTCTGGCATTCCGCTTTTGTGGTAACTAACCTATCTGCCGGACATGAGCCAACTGTTGGAACGTAAGGAGGTATAGATTGCTGATTTGAAGCTGTGCTTGGATTTCTTACAGCCTCCTTATCGACTGGTAATACAACAAGTCCACCCTGAGTAGGGACCTTCATGCTATTTTCTCCAATTTCTAGGCATAAGCCACAGTCCTTATTAAATGCCGGGTTGTCAAAAGCGCTACAGTCTGAAGTTTTTACAGCTTCACATATATCAACCTTCTTACTTAAATCTGTTTTTCCTGTGGCTAAAGGGTGATTACCATCTATAGTCTCTGTATTGAGAATGGAATTAGCACTATTTCCAAGATTTCCATCTATCTGCTTTGTCTTTAATCCGAGGCCTATTTTTGAAAAATGTTTCTGCCTATCCAAGGAATAACTAGAAAGATCATAAAATCCATCTGTCCGTGTAAAATAGAGTGTTGTCAGAATTATTATTAATGCGATGCTTAATAATAACAATGCCTTTTGCATAGCCAATGGCATACTACTATTTTAGTCTTATAAGTTATCTGGGCGAACCAAACTCGTAGAATCATATTCTCGAGTAATTACACGAAAAATAAGTTGTGTTTGTCTGCTCAAGTTAATGAGTTTCCCTGGAATTATTTTAGCAGGCCCAGTTACCATATTTTGTGAAACATTGAAATTATTATCCTGATTTCCGTAAGGTTTTACTGCCATAGAACCTGTAGTGGGGTCATTGAATTTTCCCCTTACAATAATAAATCTAGAATATCCTATTCTATTACTACCATCTACCAAAACTGAACCGCCACTAGTCAAAGAATTAGGAGTTTTTCCAGAAGTTCTTTCGTCCGCCGTTATCGCACCGGATGTTATTGGAAGATAAATTTGTGGAGAAGTACTAGGCGATAGTTGTAGTGTTGTTCCGTAATCTCGTAATTGTTCAAGAGTAAAATTCTTCGAATAAGCTGTCCCAACTACAATTAATCCACTTGTATTTTGTAAATGTTCAATTAGTTCTGTTACCGCGGGAGTAGGTGTTACAGAACTTAGATTCTTTATTTGTATTCTATCACCAATCATAACTTGACAACGATTAAACCACTTTTTACAATCTAGCCATATATATTCCCCGCTTAGATCAGAATACGCGGTTCCAGATAAATCCATTGTATTTGAAAAATACGACTGAATAGATGCATTTTGACTTAAGAAAATTCCACTAATATCAATAGTGTCTAATGATTCATTTATTAATTTTCCATTTGGTTGCTGTAATCTAATTGTTAACTTATTTAGAGTTGCTAGTGGTGTAGGGGCATAAATACGCTGACATTTCATATGCTTTGGAATTAATGAAGTAAATCCTAAAGATTTTGTATTATCTGTCCAATTAGAATCATATTGTAGAACTCCAAAGGCATTATCCATAGAATCATTCGTTCCGTATGTATTTGTATCTAACTCGCTAACATTCAAGGTAATAAAAGGAAAACTATAAATATTATTAGAATAAGATGTATCGTAAGTATACAGTGATTTATTCGGTTTTAAAAAGACACCACCTACACCAACCCCCGAAGTTCCTAGAAGCTGATTTATTGCCCGAAAATCAGATAGTGTATTTGCTGTTATAGTTGCTAAATTTAAAGAAGCTGCTGAACTAGGTTTTGTTTCACCAATAGCAATAGCGTGAGCATTCATTACCGCCTGTGTTGCATCAGGTGTTGATGAACTACTCACTTTTCTTACAATAATATCAGTAACTTCAATGGGTATAATAGCTTTAATAAATTCAATACGAACTATATTTCTAAGTCTATTAGCACTCCTAGGCATTAGGCTTATTCCTGTAGGGGAATTCCCAGCTGTTAAATTTACAGAAAAATTAAATCTATTCTCAGTTGTGGAGAACTTTTCCCAATCACGATCCGCACTATAAATTGACAAGTTAAACTCAGTCTCCTTATAACTCTGAATATCCTCTTGTTTAATGAGCATATCCTGCTGTAAGGCTCCTCTTGGTGCCATTGCCGGTCCTGGTCTAGCAAGAGTCATATTCATATCAGCACGACCTGATAACTCTCTGTTTTGAGTTCCAGCTGCTACAAGGTCGAGCGGCATATCATATAATGACCTTGGGTCAGGTCTCTGTTGAACAGATGTGTCAGAATAGATGGGTTGATTCGCTGAAGTATTTCTTCTTACAAGTTGCTCTTCAGCCTGAGCACTTACTTCCATATTTCGACGCTTCTTTGCTTCCTCGAAGAGAGATAAAGCACTGACAGAATCATCTTCCTTAATTACCATTGGTTGAACATAGTCAGGAATCGCAGGTCGGGGGGCTTCTAAGGAACGCTGTCTATCCTGTTGTAATTGGTCGTATCTCTGAGAGGCATCCTGAAACATTTGAGGTGTAGCTGTTGCTACAGAATCCTTTCTCTGAATATAATCAGTAAAATCAGAAGCTGTGGCAGAAATAACCTCCTTATTTAGAGTTTGAACAGGTAAGTTGGGATTTGTCTCAAACACTTCACTCATATAATGTTCAAGTGCCCTTTCTAGTCGAGAAGCCTGGGTATCTGATAAATTAGACCCTAGTCTCTGTTGAAAATTTTGTGATAACATGCCATATAACATCGATTCATTCTGCTGGCTGAAAAAGGTTCTTCTATTCTGTTGGGCTCGCGGATCCATCTAATCTCTACTTGTAAAGAGAAGAGGTTACATGAAAATTTCGGCGACAGGTATTACTCATTCTTGAGTATTACTCATTCTTTGGTGAAAATAGCCACTTTCGTAATTCAAGCATTTCATTATCTTTAGGGGCACTTCTACAAAATTCTTTAAAATCATCACCCTCTAGCATTCTTATGATGAAATACAGGGAATACATACCACATTCAGTTTCCCCGAACTGGAATCGCCTGGCATTATAATGTAGTTTCATCTGAGGGTCCTGTAAAGTGATAGACCGCATAAATCTAGCAATCTGCTTCGGAGGTTTCATTCCATAAGAATCAAAATAATATGTTTTGTGAGCCGGAATATCTGTAAAACTTGCTATCCAGTGGCTCCCTCCCTTATCACTGGGATCCAGGTTATAGACAAATCCTAACTTTGTCTTTCCCTTTGCCTGTAATTCCTTAAGATTCATCTTACAGATGTCATCCTGTAAACACTTCTTCTTTTCTAGAGACCCTGGGGTATAAGGGTCGGGAGCAGAAAAATCTATCGGGTTTGTTCCAAAGAATTTAAAGCTTGGATTTGATTCTTCATATTGTTTCATTACATCTGCTATATTATTACTGTCTAACCACTGGTCAGGATCTCCAACCCATTCATCTGGCATCGTAGGTCTAAAATAAGCTCTTTGAATTTCCTTCTTCTTTCTGGAATCTATTGGTGCCTTTTCTAACCAACACCGCTCAGTCTTACACCTTGTTTTCTTCCTAAGCCATTCTTTTAAAGGTTCTCCCTTTAAGGTTATAGGAGCACCGTGAGCTACAGCAATTTCCCCAAGTGTATTTGATGAAAGACAATCATTATTCTTATCACGGAGTCTTGGATGACAGGCCTTTGGTCCCGGCGCTTTTACTCTCTTTTTTCTGGTTTTACCCCCATAGTATATATCTGGCATCTTCTGCCTCTATTCAGATAAAGGAAAACTTTAGCATCTGTAGAAAGAATGGAAGATATATGTGTACCAGCTAATACTTCATTTAATACTCAACGTATATATACTCTTTTAATACCATCATTACTTATTATAGTATTTTTCGAATTATGTTTTATTATGTTTAATTATCCGGACTCTCTTGGCTCAGTATTCTCAGTAAAAGGTTCTTTACCCGTTGTTCCGAGTAGTTTAACAAAATGATTTTATATATATCTTACAGAATGGTAATATTTTATGTATTAATTGTTTTTGAAATGGTTTTATTATCAGTAGCAGCATGGCAATTATCGAAGGTCACAGGTTCTGTAGAAAGTAATAGTAATAATACAGCAGTATTAGGTTCAAGTCTGGGTTTACTAGCAGGAATTGTATTACTTCATACATTCCTATGGTATATGTATTTTACCTATAATCCTATATCAATGAATATGTATTTTTTAATATCTGGCGCAGCTTCTATGATTATTTCTATAATTGCCCTAGCAATAAGTTTAATCAATAAATCCTAAGAAGAACATTTGTATAATTGTAATATATGATGTTGAATTCTTGACTTACCTGTCCAGATGTCTGCTTCAGACATCTGAAGAGAAAGACCGTGTATCTTTACTATTGCTCGAACAGTATCTCCCGGCTGTAATGTATTACTTGAAAATGTTATACGTCCCTTATCTGAGAAAAATACTAGCGATGAGGGGTCTGCTGAAAGATATAGGGTAACATGTTTACCTTTTATCCATTGTTGAAGAGGATTTTTTACAACTGATGGGAGTTTTGATTCCTCAACCCACTTCTTTGAATTTTTTTCCAATTCGTTACTTATATTTGTCTGAAACTGTTCAAGTCTTGATAATAATGTTGAACTAGTAGATTCTTCCAGAAATAATTGTTTCTTTTCAATATCAATATCAATAACCTTTAATGAATGTAATACTACGATTACATTATTAAACATAATATTATTATCCTCATAAGCAAATGGTATAGAACGTTGAAATGTATTCATTCTTGATTTTTCTAGACGTATATTTTTTGGATCGAATCGTGATATTGGTATAGCAAAATCCATTACTATATTATTTAGAAAGAGATTTCTTAGACCAGATTGCGTCTAAAAACGCGTAAGCCTGTATGAAATGCGTAAGCCCGTCTGAACCGCGTAAGCCCGTCTGAACCGCGTAAGCCCGTCTAAATACACATTGCAAATGAACTTAGATGGGTATAGTCTGGAGATGCCAAGATTATAAAATATCAAAACAAGCTGTTCATAAAAGGTTAGAAAGAATAGCACAACAGCGTGGACTTACTCTAAATATTATTCAAAAACAATGGCACCTTGATAGTCGTGTATCTGATGAGCAAGCACAATCAGAAGAATTACGCAAGGATGGACTGCCTTACGAAACTTCCTTATTACATAATGCCTTTTCTGTAGCAAGAATGAGTCTACAGGATAGACATTATATACGCTCAATTGTTGAATCTTTAGGAGAAAATGCGCATGTTCTAAATGGTGACAGAATTCTTGTTCTATACGAGGCAGATTTATTGAGCACAGAATCAGTTCTTCTTATACAAAGCTTGCTAGAAATGAGATCTGAATCTGGAAATATAAGTGTGTGGATGACAGTTCGTGAATCAGTTCCTTTAAAGTTAAATGACTGGTTCTTAGATATTCCTATTGCCTTATCTGCCCCCTTATATCACCCATGGTCTGTAATAGTATGGGATTGGATTCAGACGACACGGAGGCTAAAGGAACATAAGATTCATCACATTGAATCTCTGCGAAACACAGTCTACACCTTGTTACAGCGAAACATCAGATGGTTTGACATTCATCAGATATTCTTAGAGTTAATCTTAGAGAACTATCGAGAACTTGGTCCCGACTTAACTGCTAAATTACTAGATTGTCTAGCAAATTCACCAAATACCGCAGTAGGACATACCCTAACTTCTTACAGAATTCCTATAGCCTGGGAGAGCCTCTTTGTTTCCCTTTATGATATTTTAGTGGGTACTTTATAGAATGGCTTCTAATTCTAAAGTTGAACTAAATGATCCTTCTCTGCTTAGAATTACGAAACCAAATATTGAATGTACTCCTGAAAGAATAGCAAGGCTACAACAAAAACTAAATGAAAAAGCCCCTGGGTGGGAAGTATTAAGAAATGAGGAAACGGGCGAGTGTTTATATTATGATACACGTAGTCAAAATCTTAAAAGCTACTTTCCAACTCCTAAACCTAAATGTAATGGAATGTGTTCTATTCAAGGTGGTTCTAAGAAAACAAGGAGAAAGAAATCTAGAGGACAAAAACGTCGTAAATAATTCTGAGCTTTACTAAAATTGAACAATATGTAAATACTTATACCAACTATCTACTATGTCAGTTGGTGTATGTATTCTTAAGAAAGACACTGGTGTAGCGATTTTTCAGGATTCTATGGATGTAGAAGGTATGACTATAGACAAATTTTGTCAATGGATTAATAAGAAATGGGAACTCCATAGTATATTCCTTGTGAATGATGGAACTCAGGTGTTAGATATGAGAAAAGAGGATAAAGAAACCTTAGTAATGGGTTTATACAATAAATATGAGTTTGACCTTGGAATGAGTGAACTATGGATTGAAGTAAATGTAACTTAGAAAACGTCGTAAGTAAGTAGTATGGTTCCGGCTTTCTTAACAAAACCTTTTTTAGACATGGCCTCTTCAGTATGGGCCATGCCTGAAGAACAGTGGATTCTTGATGCTCCTTCTTTAGAAGATACCGAACTTTTAAAGAATGAGGCTTCACGCGAATCTGGAATAGATGAAGTGAATTTTCGTCAACAAGTGATTGACCAATGGGTGAAAAAGGAAGTTCAACTCAAAGTAAATGTTCTACCTGGAAGAACACGTGTAGTTTTCTTAGGAACCGAAGAACAATTCCAAGCAGTTAAATGGGCTCTTTGGTCCCGTATATTTCAAGCAATTGGGCATCCTGTAAAAAGAGTATTATTCTACGCACATTCTTCTGAACGTTTCTATCCTACGAAGCCTAAGACAATTCAAGCTGAGAATATTAATGGAGGGTATACAAATATATGTTCACAAGAGCAGATTGTAATTTACAGATTTGAAGAAGCTTCGCGAGTGTTACTTCATGAACTTTTACATACCGCATGTTTTGATAAGGAGAAAGACGTAGTATCTTTAGAAGCCCATACAGAAGCGTGGACAGAAATCTTTCTTTGCGCAATCTTATCTAAGGGTCAACCTAGAATCTTTGCTTCACTGTGGAAAAAACAATGTTTATGGATAAAACATCAATGCTCAGATTTAGAAAAGACATGGTCAGTGAATGGTCCAGATAGTTATCCGTGGCGGTATATGAATGGAAAGCGTGATGTCTTAAGAGGCCTAGGATTTTTACTAAAATGTTCTGGTTCACTAAAAGTGCCATTGAGTCTAAGATTTACTACGCCTGAATGGCGTATATAATTATCTCTTTTTACATATTACCCTTATGCATATAGGATCTTCATTTTGATATATAGCAAGGCCATTAGATTCTATTTGATATAATATCTCGAAATTATACTTATTTAGTAATATAAGTAATGTATCTAATGATGTAAAATTCCTATAGTGTTCATCTCCGAATAATCTAAATGATTCTATACCCTTACTACTGCGTGTCTCAATACATAAATAACTATTTCCACATATACTTTTTATTAACTCCTCCTGTTGATTGTCGGTTAAACTATGAAATGTAAATCTTGAATAAAGTAAATCATAATTACTTTTATCATGATGTATCATATCACCAAGGATAAATGAAGTGTTGAATCTCTCAATTGGTTTATTGCTAGTATCAATCCCCGTTGTTTTATATGCAGTTGATAATAAATAGGAATCTCTTCCATTTCCACAGCCTAGATCGATAACATTATGTATAGTTGTATAATTCTTAAAATAATCTAAGACAAAGATTGCAAAAGAAGAAGGTTTCATATTAGAAAAATTTTTATAAAAATTACTCCAATAATCTATTTCGTTAGTATCCATATACATATTATTAATATTATAATATTTGTAATTCTGGTCTATTAGATTCAGTGAGTTTTCTTATACCTTTTTTACCTGGTATCGGTATTTTCCAGTTACCATACCGCTTCGTTAATTTTTCTTTATAGTTCTGGGGTAACTGTAATATTACGTTATTCCATTTTCTTATTTCGAAAGGATATACATTTAACCATTTAACATTTTCATGATTATCAAAAAAATTACCATTAGCATCGACAGTTGAAAAATAAAAATCAATTGGTGATTTAGAAGTATCCAGAATTATTCTTAAAAAATTATTATTTTTATATAATACCTTTATGCCGGGAAGAGATTCTATAACTATTTTATATTTTTTATCTATTATTATATCTACATCATCATCAGAATTAATACAAGAATTATCTCTAACAATTCCTAATAATGTCCCATATGCTATAAACCAATTATATATCTTTTTCTCATATAAGAGTGTTGAAATTTTTTGTAAAGTTGTATTTAAATCAAGTGAGGTATTAGGTTTTCCTGAACCTCCTCGTAATATTTTTGTTCTTAGTTTACGTGTAAAGTGCCTCATTAATTACTGTACATAAATAATATAAAAATTGACCAAGATACTAAATAATTAATCCGTATAAAATAATACTATGGGCATTCGCAGTCTTTGGACAACCTTTCGAAGATCATTTAAACCTATAGACCCATTAGAGGTTAAACCTCTAAAAATAGGAATTGATATGTTTAGTCTTGTCTATACACATCGTTCATACATTGATGAGCTTCTAGAATTAATCAAATCGTGGTCTACAAAAGGACACCAGATAACCTGTGTTTGGGATGGCAGTGCCCCAAAGGATAAACAGGAGATAATAGAGCAGAGAAGGCAAGTGCGAGATGCTGCTACTGAATCTAAGAGTGAACTTCAAGAATATTTAGAAAAATTCGAGAGGGATTTGAGTGAAGAAGATATAGAAAAAATTAAATCTTCTATAACTTCTTTGACATGGCAGGGATGGCATTTAACTGGGAAATTAAAAAGAGAAATTAAGGAAAAGCTAGGTCCTTCTATAAACCATATATATGCTCCAGGTGAGGCAGATGATATTCTTATAAAGATGGGATTTGAGGGGGATATAGATATTATCCTTTCCCTTGATTCCGATTTATTCGCATTAGGTGGAGAGAGAATATGGCGCTTATTAAGAATTCGTGAAAAATGGATAACGGAAGATATTAGTATAGAAAATATTTGTAATTCTGAAGGAATCACCCTTGGAATGTTACAAGATGCTTGCTTTCTAGCAGGATGGGAACGCTGTCATTTATCTGGATTAGCTTATATGCCATTTCAGGTAGCATTGAATAGGATAAAATACTATGGTAATTTACAAACTATCTTACAAAAATTTCCTGTAGAAGATACATCGCTTGATGAAGCTGTTGAACGTCTAAAAATATTAAAAAAAGAATCAAAGGACCGCTGGATTGCGATTTTAGAAAGAAGAAAGTGAATTTACAACATCTTTTTTGTTTGTTTTACAGACAAAAAAAATGCGACCAGGCTGGGGGTTGAACCCAGGACTTTCCGGTTAACAGCCGAATGCTCTAACCAACTGAGCTACCCAGTCAATATGTTGACGTGGGATAGCAAAGCGTTTTACCGCTGAGCTACCCAGTCAAATGCCCTGATAAGGGCAATCTTCAGAACCGGAATCGAACCAGTGACTTGAGGAGAATTGTTAATTAGTATCTCATACTACAATCCTCCGCTCTACCAACTGAGCTATCTGAAGCGTAAGATTACTATGTAATCTATTGATCGTGCTGCGGATCGAACGCAGGACTTTCTCCGTGTCAAGGAGACGCGCTACCACTGCGCCACACAATCTTAAATGGGGGATTCTGGGAATTGAACCCAGGACTTCAAAGACCCAAACTTTGAATCATACCACTAGACCAAATCCCCACGCTCTTTTTCTATTTTTATTTCTTACTATTGTATTTTTCTTTTTTGCTAGATTTTTATAAACCCTTTTTGCTAAAAGTTTACTTGGCGGCTGCGGGAGCAGTCGTCTTCAGGTAATGGGGGTTGAGGTAGCGCTGAAGGTTGAAATAGGTTAGGACCTCACCATCCTTCACGCCTAGAAGGGCAGTTAGCTTGGCATCAGGCTTGATGGTGTGCTTATCCTTGAGGTTCTTCTCCTTCACGTAGGTCGTAATGGCCTTGGTGATGTTGGAGCGAGACTCTAGGGAGCCGCTGGCGCGGCCAAGGAAGGAGCAAAGTGCGTTAGAGAGAGGAGTGGGAAGCTCGAAGATAGAGGGCTTGCGAGGCACAACGGCCTCACCCTCCACGGGCTTCTTGACGCGGCGGCGGCGCTTGTCGGCCTCCTTCTGTAGGCGAGCTACACGCTTCTCCACGCGCTTTAGCTCAGCTACAAGAGCACTTACCGTCTCACGAACAGTGTTGGCCTGGGTTAGCATAGACTTCACATCATCCTGAACAGAGGGTAGGCTGGCCTCAGCAGCCTCCACGGGGGCAGCCGTTACCGCGGTAGCAGGGGCCGCGGTTACAGCGGCAACAGGGGCAGCTAGAGTAGAAGGAGCAGCCGCCTTCTTACTCTTCTTCTCTGCGGCAGGAGCAGCTACCACAGGCGCGGCAACAACGGGGGTTACAGTGGCCTCAGGGGCTGCGGTCTTCTTGGAAACAGCCTTCTTAGAAGCGACGGAGACAGGAGCACTCATTATACTGGTGGCCGTGGAAGTATTCATGGCGGGAATACGCACAGTAGAAAAGTTTACAAAATCAATTTTAGGGGCAAGTTTTATTTTTTGCCGGGGTCAAAAATTTTTTGAGTAACTCGTCATTGAATGACCATAAAAAGCCAACAGGGCTTAAAAACAAGAAGAGTTTCTTTTTACCACCACGATTTAACTTTCCGCCCTGTCAGCAGTAATGCCTACTCCTAAGCCAAGATGTATTAATATAAAGAGCAAGAAATTTCCAAAAGAGAGATGTTCTTACCCAGCTAAGAAGGGTGAATACTGTTCGAGACATTATAAAAATCCTATAATATTTACAGTGCCATTTCTTACACGTTCTATAAATAGTTCTATTATAAAAATACAACGAGCCTGGCGTCTTTATTCTGGCCTTAAATTATCTAGAACTCTAACGCCAGCTTTTTTTATAAGGACACTTTGCCATAATGATTCTGAATTAGCCTCATTTGAACCCTTGGATACAGTTCCAAGAGATTACTTTTTTGCTATTAGAGAATCTAAGAGAATATGGGGATTCGATATTCGCACACTCATTGTTCAATATGAAGATACTGGTCGCTTAGAAAATCCATATACTAAGGAACTGTGTAATCAGATAATTCTGAAGAGTTTTAGGGATAGAGTAGAGACACTTAGACGCTGGAAAAAACCTCTACATTATAGTCAATCTACAGATCTAACTCAGAAACAATCGTGGAATTTACGAGTATTAGATATGTGCCTACGCCTTGATATGCTAGGATATAGAATATCAACACTTTGGTTCACAGATTTAGATATTTTTAAACATAAGGCATTATACCAATGTCTTTTCGATGCGTGGAATAGTGAAGAGATTAGTAATACTCTAAGAGAAACAATAGTCCCTGGCTACTCTTTACCAGATAGAGCTGTATTCAAATGGTCTCCTTCTAAGGTAATGATGAAACCCGAATTAGATAGCGTTAGAAGAACCAACTTAAATGTTATGGAGCGTCTAATTTCATCTGCCTCGGAACAGTCAGATAGAACTCTTGGTGCAATGTATGTTGTTAGTTCATTGTGTAGAGTATCGTATAGATGTAAGTCTGCTTATCCCTGGCTATCACAAGAAGTTTAACCACTAGGATAAGGATATTTATTCGCAACACAACATGTGCTTTGAGAATTTTTATCAGGTTTAGGAAAATAATGATTTTCGCTATGCGGCTTACATTGCCCAGGTTTAGGAGTATTGTTATTGTAAGAAGTTAAAATAGTGCTACATGTACTTTGACTCAGTAATATAATGCCGGGTGGTGGTGCAGTAGTAGCATTTGTGCTAATATAAAACATTCTTCCACCCTTTTCTAGAGCACGACTTTCCTGTTGAGATAACTTTGTAGTATTAGTATATCCACTGGTAAAAGAATGATTTATTGGGCATGAACCTTTATCATATAAAATAGGATTTACTGTAGGGCTACCATTGAAATAAGCAGGCGTATTAATTCTAGCAGCTCCAGCATATGCTGCGAGCTGATGCTTCTTAAATGTTAAAAGAGAAGAATCTACAGTTTTAGATGTAGCTAAATATTGATTCGCAGCTTCTTGTCTTAGTCTAGTAAGTTGAGAAGAATCCATCTATAATTACGTTACTTTTTTTTCACCCCAAAAATTGATTTCGCTGCCCCCCCACATTTCAAGCATTACAACAAATGAGTGTTCTTCCCAGTCAGTTTGATGCTTCTAAGCTTTCCTTTGGTGAGATGAAGACCCTTCAGAGTGGGGCAAAGTCAGTGAACATGTCGTATGCCGGCGGTCCTCTGATTCTCCAGCTGTCTAATGTTGACCTTCCCTATGGGCTCAACGCAGACGACAAGTTTGGTCCGGTCAAGTATTCTGTCAATCTATCTCTTAACGGGTATGATTCCAAGCCTAAGACCAAGGAGATTTTCGAGATGCTAGAGGGCGTTGATGACCGTGTGACTAGCGAGTGTGTGGAGAAGAATTGGCTTCGCAAGCCTGGTATGACTCAGCAGATTCTCAAGCAGATGAAGCTTTACAAGCCAACTGTAAAGTTCAGCGAGGATGCTAATACTGGTGCTCGTAAGCCTTATCCTCCTACTGTGAAGGTCTCTCTGCGTCAGCGTAATGGCAAGTTCGAGACTACATTCTATGACTCTGACAAGAAGGAGATTCGCGATGTGCCCATCGAGGATCTGATTGTTAAGCGCATGACAGTCAGCGCACTGATTGAGTGTACTGGTGTATGGGTCTCTTCAGTTGGCTGCGGTCTCTCCTGGAAGCTGACGCAGCTAAAGGTGGTTTCTCGCCCCGATGGTCTGCGCGGCTATGGGTTCCAGGACGAGGAGGATGATTCTGCTCCTGCCTCTCGCACTACTGGAAGTTCTTCTCAGGCTGCCGGTGGTAACAAGGCCTCTTTCGCTGCGGCATTTGATGAGGATGATGAGGAGGGTGATGGGGCAGAGATAAATGAGGAGGAGGTGGTGGCTCCTGTTGTCGCAGCTCCTGTGGCAAAGAAGACTATGCTAAAGAAGAAGGTGGTAGCAGGTTCCCATTAAAATAGATGAGCAAAAAACCGCAGCAAAAATTGAATCCGTGACAGCTTAAAAGCTTCACGTGTAGAAAGAGTAGGTGGAGGAGGCGGTGGAAGTCCGCCGATTCAAACAGGGATGACCGAGTGGTTAAGGTGGCAGGCTTAAGATCTGCTGGAGCAATCCGCGTGGGTTCGATCCCCACTCCCTGTAATGAGTTAGTCTTCTCATAAAAAAAGTCCAGCGCCAATAATTTAGTGGTAGAATTACAGGTTTCCAACCTGTCAACGTGGGTTCGATTCCCGCTTGGCGCATGGTTTGCTAGTTTTCCTAAAACTAGCGCATTCCGATATGGTCTAATGGTTAGGATAGAGGGTTTTCACTCCTTTGGTCCGGGTTCAATTCCCGGTATCGGAACTGAGTTATGGCATCTCCAAAAGCCTATTTTTTTGTAAAATTGAATTTTTATAATTCAGTTGTAAAGGTATTACAATGGCATCATGGCAAGAAGACGACGCACAGCAACCTCTACCAAACGCCTATAAGGTTGACCATCCTTCTCTAACTCAGGACAATCTCAAGAACATATATAAGCATCGTATAGCAGAGTATATATATAGAGAGAAAGGTGGTCTAAATTGTATGCAGCGCTATCTTAAACAAGCAAAGCTTGATTCAAGCACAAAGTTTCTCTCAGGCCTCATTAACTTTATTTGGGGCTCTTATGCGTATGAGATGGGGCAAATCAATTATTGGTGGAAGACAAGCCCCCCTCCACCTCTTCTAGCCCCAGTCTGGCTGGAGGAACACTTAAAACCAATCTTATCTAAATGGATAGACGAACAGATGGCTTTATCGTCCAGTGGTTAGGACATCAGACTTTGAATCTGGGAACCCGAGTTCGAATCTCGGTAGGGCCTTTGGCTCATACCTCTTATGGTAGGGCCTTATACATTTACAAGAATATTGTGTCTAACAATATACAGCCTCTGTAGCTCAAATGGTAGAGCATCTGCTTTGTATAGTTTGAAAAAACACAGAGTAAGCTGAAGGTACTGGGTTCGATACCCAGCGGAGGCATCCATTGCCAAAGGGCAATTTTTTATTAGTATTTTTTAAATCCTAATAAATTATATGCTTTCTGAACAAAATTAGCAGAATTAAATATTTAAATGCGCATTATTTTCAAACCTCCAGCCTTTACCAAGTCCATCACTCTGGAAAATAAAGCTTGTTCTAGCTTGAGGGCTTGCTGTAGAAAATTGCGTTCCACATACATTTAGAAGCCTCGTTCCATCAGAAATATCATAAGGAGAAATCTTCTTTTCATCTATTAAATTACCACGTGAATCTTTGGATCTATAATCATATATACTCGGAGTAAGATTTCCACTGGCATCTCTCGCCTGAAATACTCCAGATGGATAAGAAATACCTGGAGTATAAGAATATCCAGGGCTAGGAGGAGATTTAATTACTGTTACTTCTACCCATTGTCTATTATCTCCAGATAATTCACGAATTAGACGGATTAAAAATTGCCCTTGTGAACTTATGGAAGGTGATGGAGAATCTTGGTAATAACGATTGCCTGAAGAATCATAAGTAGTACCGTCGGTATAATAATTATCAAATGTTACTATTATTCTTGTTATAGAAAACTTATTTAAATCATCAGTATAGTTACTTGTATTTAATGATCTAAGCCTTCGTTCATAATTACCTAGTAAAATACATGGGGATCCATGAGAAATAAATCCCTTACCGAATTCATCATTAAAAATACTAGGGGTTGGTGAAACATTGTTTGATTGACCTGAGCTAGTATTTGAAGCAGTTCCAAAGAATAAAACATTATTAGAATTCCACCATATTTTATTGGTAGACCCACAATCTACACCGAAAAAATAAAACTTTCTACCATCTGTAGATATAGGTACATCTCCATCATCTAATCCATTTATTTCAGTGATATTATTAGAATCATATAAAGCATATCCATTTTCTGGTATATTAAATAAATCGATAGAAGTTATATTACTTAGATCAAATTCCACTGGTCCATTTTTATAAGTGATTTCAATTGGAATATTAAACATCCAGCATTTATCCTGATTACAGCCTTTCTCTAAATCCATCATATATGAATAGTCATTTCCCCCCTTCTGACCTAGAATACGTATAGTCTTTCCTGAAGCAAACCATTCTTTCTGTAACTGTAAATTTCTAAAGATTGCTTCTGACCTTTTCTTATGTGTTAAATCTGAGGCATACATATCTATCCTTTGGTTATATTTTGTTAAAAAAATATAATCAAGTTCATAAAGGTATAACCGAAGGTATAACCGAAGGTATAGCTATAGCTATAGCCGTAGCTTAAGAATTACCAGCGCCGCATCCACATTGGCTTAGACCATTGAATTCATAGGGATTTGCTAGAGCATCCTGTGAGCACTTGCAGCCACCTTGTCTGCGCATAATAACTACATAATTAGACTGAGATGTTGGTTGTTCTCTTAGAGCAGAGGCGCCAGCGTTTACTAAGACATCATTATTAGACTTCCAGGCAAATAGTGCTTTCTGTTTCTGCTTTAACGTAATCTGAGAAGCATCCCTGTTCGTTAGTGTCATTCTACTATGTATTAGGATAAATATTACATTCTCTGGTGGAAGCTCGAGAAATTCCCGCCATATTTGCGGAAGCTGGTAAAGGAGCACAAGGTATAGCAGGAGTATATCTATCATATTTAGAAAATCGTTGAATAGGATCCGGTAATGTAGCACAAACTTTACCATCGGCAAGAGCCTTAGTTCTTATCGATGAGGGAATCGCCACCTTGGGATATAAAGCAAATTCTGCCGGAGTTGGTTCTGGGCATCTTCTACCCTTAAGTAACATTGATGGATATACAGCAGAAGTGATTGTCGTATTGCCGGAGGGACAACATGAAGCAATTGTAACACTAGGTTTGGGTTTACAATACGATTGATTATAGATTAATTTATCCGTTTTCTGTGACGAAAATTCAGCGCCCAGAGACATCTATCTCCTATAAGTAAGAAGATGAAGGTTCACGAAAAAATACTATTTTTTATAGGAATTATCTTCCTTATCCTCCTCCATCGATACCTATTTCCTTCAACAGATGGATTCTTTGATGACTCTTCAGAATACAATACTTTACAGAAGAGATTATCCAGAGAAATGGCGCCGTATTGTAAGATTTCTAGCTTTGTTAGTGAGCAATTAAAAACAATGCTTGCTGCCACAGGCGCTCCCTCAGATTCCTCGGCCATAGAAGCTACCTATAAAGGTGTATATTCATGCTCAGATAAACTAGCAAGTTCCCGGGCATCTTGTGCAACACCAAACATGTCAATGTCCTATGTATCATGCGATACCTATGTTAAGTTACCCCCATGGTCTTCAGATTCAAGTCCAGCAATCGCATTAACAAAGATTACCAATGATTTACCCGAGAGACTTGTTCGTGAATCTGAATGGTTTGCTTCAATTATAAAACAATTGAATGAATCCTTAGCTCTAGGAGCAAACCCCCCCTAAATCCGCACCAACACAGGCACAGATGAATGCTATGAAAGAGGGATTTCGTGGAAAATCTGTATGTTCTCCGGCTGCCGCGGATTATCAGAGATCTGAACGGCTAAGAAAAGAAGCTGCGTCATGTTCTATTCCAACAACTGCCTCTGAGATTGAACGTGTAAATTCTTTATTGGATTCCTCGGAATTAAAGAATGCCTTGGCAAGGATGGATGGACTTTTAGCTGCAATGTTAAAGATCCAGTCTGACCTTGAAAAGGCAAAGAATGGAACCTTATATCCCTGGCAACAAGATGGACCAACAAAGAAATATCCACAATTTCAGGGCGGTGATAGAACTGCTAGTCTTCTGTTTTCCATGAGACAGAATCAAATGTAAGATTTTCGTGTCTTTCTTGAAGGCAATTGTATCGCCCTTCTTGAGGCTCGTGTCATACTTCCTCTTCCTGCGCTCAACCCCTGCCTGGCGGCTTGAATTCTTGCGGCTTTTGCTCTAAGCAATGATGCGAAGGATGTCTGATATCCAGAACATTCAATGGAAAACGCAGGAAACAGTTTTGTCGGTCTAGACTTGTAGCGGTCTGATAAATCTATGAATTCACGGACCCAACATAAGAGTGACTCTTGAGTCATTAAAATAGGCTCTGGTCTATAATATAATCCAATTAGAAATGTTAAGATTGTATCTAAGGAAGCCATTCTTAGATGGCGTCCCTTTGTCACTGGTATAGTAACAATGGAATGACAGGCTTCTTCCTGAACAATTACACAAATCACTTTTTGATTCTTTTCTAAAAGAATCATAGCCGGAAGAATATTTTGATATCCTAAAACTTCCCTCTTTACAGACATAGTTTGTTCAGCAAGTTTGGAACCATCTTGCTCTGCGTTTGGACTCAAGAAAACTACTGGGGCAGAACCTCTTAATAAGAATTGTTTTCTTGTTGTTACAGCCTTAGATTTATATAATGAAGCTATATCTGCTCCCATGAATACACGATTATTTCCTATCATATATCTAACAATCGAAGCCCTTGCCTCTTCTGCCTCCTTGCTTTCATAGATTTTAGGATGTTCCTCTTTACACTTTATTAAGGGGTGAGCCTTATCTAAAAGTTTTAATCTATCAAATACCTTATCCCATCGTTCCACTTGTCCACGTGGTCTCGATAATTCTAAGAACATAAGCATTCTCAAGAATAAAGGATCTGCGTAATGAATATCATTGATAACACTTGATTTTTTATAGATTGCATCATAAAATTCAGGAATCATCTGAGATATATCTGCGATAGCAACGTAATTCACGTAGATTTTAATTGTTCCGTCATGGATTCCAATTCTTTTAGATATCTCAGTATACCCTGCTTCTTTTAAGGTTATAATCAAGTCAGATGTGTCATTTTCAGCATCCGGAGTGAAGAAATCATAATCAGGTAAAGCTCTATTGGGATCATAAAACTGGTCTTTTTGTGGAAGCTGAGCATTAATAGCTTGACCGCCATAACAGACCCGACCTGATTTTTTCAAGAATACTTCTACTATATTAATTGCTCTTCGTAGTTCTGGATTTTGTGCCGAGTCTAGATCAATCCGTAACTTTGCTTGATCTACAACTTGTTCTAGGCGTTTTTTCACTTTCTTTGGGTCCATTTACTTATACGATAGAAACTAAGCCACCATTACTATTTGTAGAAGGATTGGGTTTTTTAGGGGGTATTGATTTAGGGATAACAAAAGTAGTAGCGTATACTATTTCTTGCTTTGGCTTATCAACAAATCCCTCCTCCCTCATTGAGTTTTCATTATAATCTGTAAATCCAGCGACATCTATAAGCCTTCTCATTGACCATCCAGATAATGCCCAATATGAAAGAACATTTGTTCTATCAGTATATTCATAAAGAGTAACTGTTCGTGCTTCAATTGCAGCTCTAGTGTTAGCATTCATATTAGCATAGCATGGTTTAGAAAGTAAACTTATAATATCTAGAGGTACAGAATTTACACCCATTACATTTAATAGTGTTCCTAAATTATTTCTAGTAACAGATAAATCTGGTATATCAAAGAGAGCACTTACATTTTCTAGTGGAGATATGGCAATCTTATAAATATTTCTATTTCTTTCCTCATAGATCATTTGTTGTGATTTACTTGTTGCTGTATCTCTAACTGATGATATATTTAATAATGCCTGAGCATCACCGATTGTCGCATATATTGCTGAAGTTTCCACCATTGGAGTAATACCTACTGCTGTTCCCTGAGCAAATGTATCACGATATAATCTAGCATTTGTCCAGTAATGTAAATTATCAGTTAAAGAAGATACTGTTGGCAACATATTTGGATCATGATTACTTAATACTATAAACTTTTTCTGATAGTTTGTTATTGGGCTCGTAAATAATTGTGATTCACTTGTGCATGTATGAAATTTTATTCCAGTAGAAGAAGTTCCAAGAAAATTTGGAGTTAAAGGAGCCATTGCTCGAGCAATTGCCACAAAAAAAGCAGCCTGTTGTTTTTTACCTGGAGGAATACGTTTAATATACAAGACAATTACTACTGGGTCGTAGATATTATTAGAAAAGGCGTATCTATTGAGAGAAGTCATAGCATCAGATACCGATGCTGTATTTAATGAATCAAAATTACCATTAGCTTGCTCATTAACAATAATAGGGACACATGGAGATGCTTTATCATAATTAATATCAAAGACAAAAGAACGTGCTCCGAATTTTATAGCTGTTTGAATTCCATTATCCATATCAAATACTCCAGCAGATGTTGAAGAAATACCATTCAAGTATCCTCCTAAACGAACCGTTAATGGTCTAAAATTTACTAGAGCAGAGTGATTATTTTCGGATGTAATTACTCCCGAATATAAGGGTCGGCGAGGATTTCGAATTAACTGAGAACATACTGAATTAAAAGCATCAGGAAGAGTAATATTCCGTGTATCCGATTGAATTTTTTGATTTCTAACAGATATTAATGTATTTACAGAATTTGGTTCTTTAGTATAAGCACCTCTATTCAAAGAAACCGTTACTGATACTGAAATACAAATTATAGCAGCTCCAACTAAAAATACAGGAATTCCATACTTTAATCCCTCCTTTGGTAATTCCATTTTATCAATTGAACCATCAAATAGCTTTTTCCAGTAACCTGGACTTACAGCAGTTGAAACAATAGAACTTATATGTTTTGTAGTATCTGCTACAGCTGTAGTAGTTGTAGCAGCTGTAGTAGTTGTAGCAGCTGTAGTAGTTGTAGCAGCTGTAGATGCGGCTGGTTTCACAGGAAAAGTTTTTTCTAAAATATAAAATATTAAAACTAAGACAGGTAAAAGAGCTGCTAAACCAATAAAACTCCAAATAACACTTACTTCTGTATCAGTTTTACCTGGAAAAACCGCTGCCATTTTTGCATTATCTGCATCTCTTGATGCACTATTTCCCATCTTCTAATGATTAATACTATTTAGAGTTGAGTCCAATCTGACTTGCGCAGTATAAGACAACCGGGAACCTTCTTTGCCTTTTCTATCTTTGTCGTCATATACGTCTGGGGGTCCTCAGAATCTGCGATTAAAACTGCCTTTGTATCTGACTTTACAGAATCTGCCAACTTATATCCCTTTGCCAATAAAGAGGCTTCAAGTAGAGCATCTCTAAATCCAGTAAATACTACAGACCCCTTTAATGGAACTTGACTCTTAATCTCTTGATTTTGCTGCTTAACTACAGGATAAGGAATAAAGAACCATTCCTTCATTCTAAATTCCTCATACCGCTTCCATAGAACTTGAAATTCCTTCAAGGCATCTGGAGACCATCCCTTAGATGTTACAAGATTAGACGACCATCGAGTAACATTTGGCTCAACTTCCAGCAGTGCTTCTAACTTTGTAGATCCAATCCCGTCCGGTCTTAGAGGACTTGCCAGAAATAAATCAATCTCAGATGCCTTTGTCCATCCATCAGTTTGAACTAGTTTGAACAGATTTTGACCCTTCACTGGCCCAAGTAGCTTTTTCAGTTCATCTTCAGATACCTTTCTTAAAAGGGGAACCGTTGTATAGCCAGCTTCTACAACTGACTTCATTACAGCCGGGCCTATATTTGGCCAATCTAGTTGCTTAACCATCTTCATAAATTGAGAAACCTTTGTCGATGCGTCAGCAACCTTTTGTCTAATGTTTACTGCCGTCTCAGGTGGCCCATCCCACTCCCATGTGCCCTCAGGAGGATAGGATATCTCAGCAGTAACTTCAACAGATTCAATTAGAGGAATCACATCTCCACCCTTTCTAATCGTTACTGAAGCACCAGGGCCAATCTTCCAGTCTACAATGCGTCTACCATTAACACCTGTAACAAAGTTAATTGTAGAACCACCGAGATGAACAGGTTCAATCTGAACTCTAGGCACCAGCTTTCCTGTCGCCGAGGCATTCCATTCTACATTTACAACCTTGGTAAGCTTTGTCTCACCATTTGGAGGCTTCCACGCAATTGCGTCCTTAGGATTCCCTTTCAAGACACGCGGAACAATTGGTTTAGCTGACCTAATAACAAGGCCATCCATATCATATTCAGATGCCTCTCTGCGCATTCCTAAGATATTTGTTAATGATTGAGTATTACTTGCCACATCATTCATCTCTATGGACCACGGGGTCCATAGCTTCCATGAGGTTAACCAGGCAAATTGCTGAGGCACAGAGAGTTCAGGAGCCATTCCAATAATTTCATATCCGACAAAACGAACCTTTTGAGCCTCCTTGGGATTTGGCTCCTTCAGATGAAACTGTCCATTCACAATTGAACGCCCTAACTTTCCTTCTGGAACAGATGACCTAGGCATAATAAGTTCACCACGAATCCAGACACCCTCTGGAACTGGTTGAATCTTAGACGCACTCAAAGAAATATAACGAAGCCAAGGAGAAACATCAACACCCATATTGTCATCACCGGAAAGATATAGCTTCTTGTTTTCAGGATTCCAAAGTCCAGAAATTCCATCTAACTTTTCTGCGATGTGAAGGGACCCCTGAATCTTCTTTGCCCACTTTTCCAGTTCCTCAGATGTCTTAGCCTTATCTAAGGAACCAAGATAGAATGGCATTCGAACAACCTTTTGTTCCAGTGTCTGAGGAGGAGCAGCACGAACCTGCTTGAGAAATGGATGTTTAGAATCCATCTTTCTTAGCTGCTCTAGAGCAGCATCATACTCATCATCTGTCATTAAGAGGGGTTTGCCCTGACGATATGCTTGATTCGCATTTTCTAATCTTAGAACTAGGGCTTCCATATGAGTAATTTGGGTGTGAATGATTAAGGTAGTTCACAGTTCAATTTTTATAAAAATTGAAGTGCGAGTATGAAAAACTTAAGAGGTTTTATTTAATAAGATTATCTATGTCTTACTTTTCTTGTCTTTTTTCCCTTCTTATTTCTTCTAGTTTTTCCCTTTCCTCCTTTTGAAACTGTTTTTCCCGAAATTTGATGAGAACCAGGTGCTGAACCTAATGGTTTTTTACTGCTGCAACACCTTCTCTAGGAAATAAGAGTGAGCCTGATACATTAAATACCGGTGGTGGCATAATTATATTATATATTCAGATTTAAAGTTAAGTTCTCATTATTGACTCTAGATTAGATGATAGTCTTCCTCGGGGATTGTATTTTTGAACAATGGGATAAAGAGGTTTATAATCATTTTTTCTCAGATTTCGCACCACTAAATTTTGGAATGACTGGATATACAACTAGAGACCTTATTATTTTTCTAGAGCTAACCGCGTTACATGGCTTAACTCCAGATGTAATTATACTCTCAATTGGGACACACAACTCAGATCATAATTATACTACCACTCAGACACTTGATGAAATTATACGTATTATAGATTTACTTTTTGAACTTACACCTGATTCTGAAATTATTCTTTTAGGAATTCTACCACGTGGTTCTAAACCTGAAGATAGAAGAAGAATTCTAAATGAACATGTAAATAAAAAGTTAAAAGTAGTGAAATTTTCTAAACCAGTGAATTACGCAGATATTAGTTATCTATTCTTAGATAAATATGGCATGATTCCTGACGATATCATGCATGATGGTTTACACCTCACACAAAAGGGATATTTTTTACTTTCTGAGGCGCTTTCTGGATTTATTACTGCGGTTCTTCCTAGTTCTTCTTAACCTTGAACTTCTAGAGCCACCACTAGGGGAAGAAGGTTCTGAACCAGGGCTTGACACAGATAAGGTTGGACTTGTTGGTGATGATGTAGCAGAAAATAAACCAGATAACGTTCCACGCGCCCTTGCTTGAGGTCTAACTGTAGATTCTTGTTGAGCACGAGGTAATTCCATATTATTTATCGCTTCATTCATGGTATTTGATCGATTTCTTCCAAATTTTCTTTGTTTTTCTATAGGAGCCTTTACTGTTAAAGTTGCGGGTGTTTGAGCAAGTCTCTGTGCCTTAGTTAATTTAGGAGGTATCATAGGTTCACCATCTAATTCTGAAAGTCTTCTTAGAACTGGTTGATAATTAGTATCATCACGCATATAACTTGTGTATGGTGGAACAATCTTAATATAATTCTCTCCAAGAGTCATTCCAGGGTGGTCCATATCATCAAAGAAAAATGTATTTTGTCTTAGTTCTTCATCTGATAAATTCACTCCTATATAGGCTAACATTCGTTTAACATCATCTAAATTTTTTACTGGATTATGCGGATCAACCCCAGGTGTCCCTGGAGTTCTTGTCCTATGCTCACGCATTAAGATAGAATCAAAAAAATAAGGCTGATCAGGCATACCTTGAATATCTGGATCAATGTTTTCCATTGTCTTATATTTACCAACAGAACCTCCGGGATTTCTTATAGCAACCTCATCTCTGATAACAGAATCTACACCAGAAACCATAATCTTACTGGAATTGTTTGTTAGAAGAAATATTCCACTAAGTATATCATTACCACTAGCATCTTTTACTCCTCTTAATCGAGCAGCTCTTTTAATTACATCACTTAGTAATTTACCATTCAATAGTTGTCTTGCTCTAAATCTTAATTCCCTAATTCCATCGGGTGTATTTGGTCTGTTAAATAAAAAAGGGTCTGAGGAATCTATAATTGTTTGATCTAAATCAAATACTAGGACTAAACCCATCTAATTACATAGAACAGATTTCAGTGTTAAGTTGAAGCAAGGAGGGAATTGTATTAAGTGCCTCCACAGAATCACTGAATGCATCTAAGACTGGCCGATAGTTAGTCAAATCTGGCATTCCAGCCTTGAATCCCAGGTTTATAATACCATATCCAGGATAATATCTAGATTCGGGACCCCTTACGTGAATATAATTCTGAGAGCAACCTGCTCCAATAAATTCCTTCATAATAATATGTCTATCAGAATCATCAAAGAAGAAAGTCCTCTGTGCCAAATTGGTAACAGGCTTTCCAAGCTTTACCAGACAATTATGAATATCTAGAAGTCTCTTTGGCGGATTGTTTCTTGGAAGTGCGCGCATAGGGTCCTGTCGCAACATCATATAATCAAACACTTCGCCATAAAGAATGCCGAAGTGTCTGGCTATGTAATATTCTACGCAATCAGCGTACATTGTTAACATATTATTCGTAATGAGAAGAATAGCAGAGACCTTTCCCTCTGCTCTTAGCCGAATAGCAGGTCTCAAGATTTTCTCAATAATTGTCATATTCAAGTTCTTCTGGAGAAATTGCTCAATGGTTTCCCAGTTTCTATCTCTCTCTTTCAAGACATCAGTGGAATCAATCAGAGTATTATCAAGGTCAAAGGCCAAGACAAAACCACAATCCATTTTGTGTTAAGGGTTACTGAGTTAACCTTTATATTTTTTTCAATTTTACCTTTGTAAAAAGGTCATTACCATTTCATCCATTAGACGCATCTTTTCTTCCATGGCAGACAATTTCTCAGTTGGTTTTACTTTCTTCATTGGTCCACCAACTACATCCTTGGGAACAACAGAAGGAACTGGAGGCTTTTGAACAACCTCTTGAAAGAAACGGACAGATTGTTCTACAGCCCTTGACATGATTACAGCGTCTTTAATTAAAGGTTGAACGGCAGGAATCTTCCATCTGGGAACTTCGGCGATAATCAAGACCATTAGAGCTAGACATTCCTGTTTCTGTCTAGATGTCACTCGAGCCATCTTACCCTTGTATAAATCAATAAGACTCTGAAATTCCTCGTGCATTCTAACTAGGCCTCTACGTGCTAAATCCTTATAAGCCTCTGCTAAAACAGCCACAATGTAATAACCAACTTCAAACTTATCTGCCTTTATAGAACCTGTGCCATTTCTTCTAGAAGTTGTTAGAGTATATCCTGCCCCCTGGGACCTTATTTTCTTATCTTCATCTAACAACCATTTTAGCCAGAATAGTGCTTTCTCAATATTTACTTCTTCACAAGCCTGTAAGATTTGATTTCCAACAAATCTCATAATTGGTTGGTCATGCTGAGATGACCATACCTTTCTTACCGCCTCAGATTCCTTTGGAGTTGGCACTGATGAAATCCACTCGGATTCATGAGTATCATCTGGTACCTTTGGCCATGTAATTTTTCCCTGTCTAGGTAATGTCTGAACAACTAGAATAACTTCAGATGCCTTCTTCTGAAATTCAGGGTCTCTGTATAGCTCCTCCATATCAACACTAGCAACCCTTTGCTCTAAGAGCCTCGTCTTTTCTTGTAAGAAAACAAAGATCCGGAGACTCGTTAGATGAACATGCTGAAACACAAAGGACCAGATTAGACGAATCCAAATCTCAAATCCTCCACTACATATTAAATCTGCGCTATAATGAAGTGCTTTTCCTGTAGCAGATGGTCCAGATTGAGATAAGACTTCTTGTAGAGTCCTAACGCAATCCCTAGCATCATAGCCAAACCTTGTTCGAACAGATGGTTTTTCAATCTTTTTTACTTCTGGTTTTTGTCCACCTGGCACTATAACCTTTGGCACTAGTCGGTCCATTGTATCTCTTACAGATGTCTGAGAATATGGATTTCCGAAGTTGGCGTCCATGTCATTGGAACACGTTCAACACTAACTGTTTCAAAGGCAGAAGGTGTTGAATCTGGCATCTTTGAGCAAAAGACTAAAGAACCTTTTTGCATCTCAGAATTTAACTTTGTAAATAGGGCATCTTGGGTATCCTTGTCAAAACAAAGATTACTTAGAAATACCATCTTTGCATCCTTGTATTTAAATGCCGGATTTAAGAAAGATGCTTCATACAGTTTAACTTTGGCTCCTGCCGTCGGGATAACATTTCTTAGTAATGCCAAAGCCTTCTGTGATAAGGAGATTCTCTCAGGAAGAACTTCAATACCAACACATGAATTAAAGATGCCAGTTAAACCCATATATAATACAGCTCTACCACGTCCACATCCTAAATCATAAAATACATTTGAGCCGGGACTAACTTGTTGTTTCTGAGCATGTTCAAGCATAAGTTTTAGAGTAGGCCATTCAATCTCTCCGTATGTTAAATTATGCTGACCTGCCGCCAATGTCTTTGGCAAATCATTGTAAATTGGTGCTAAGATAGCAGATATAGCATCGGCATTTATAGTTATAGGTCCTAGAGTTGTTAAACGACGACGCATAGTTCCTTTAGAGCGTAAGCGACGACGTGTATTTGCTAACTTATCCATTCTACTTATTTATATTTTGGCCCAAGGACTTTTTTTCCGCGGAACTTTCTAGATGTTCTAGGAATTAATCCCTTTGCCTTTAGAGAGGCAGTAGCCGTAAATCCAATAGATTCTCCTTTCTTATAACGCCTTAATAAATCTCTATTCTTTCTCGTAGCTCTGTAACCACCCATTTTTATAGAGCAAGGGCATGTCATTTAATATATGTAAGATTTAAACCATCATTCATTAAGAAATATATGGATCTAAGACAAGAACTTCATAAAGTATTTTTACGAAGCCCTAAGAATCTCTTTGATGAATTTATTCAAGAATGTCAACGCTGGTATTCACTGCCTGCTCATACCCTACAAGAAATGAGAACAAGAGATTCAAAAAAGATTCGTGGAGATATATTTGAAGATTTCTGTGTCTTATATTTAAAAGAGGTAAAGGGATTTCAGGAGGTATGGCTTCTTGAAGATTTACCTGAAGAATATTTACTTCAATTGTCTTTAAAACGAAGAGATATGGGAATAGATATTATTGTTAAACATGAAGAAGAATGGTATGCGGTTCAATGTAAATATAAGAAACCAGTCGAAGGTAAGAAATCATATATTACATGGTCTGCCCTATCAACCTTTTATGCCATGTGTTTAAGAACTGGTCCTTGGGCAAAATTTATCGTAATGACAAATTGTGATTATACAAGACATCAGGGGCCGAAGGGCCCTAAGGACTTATCGATTTGTTTAGGAACCTTTCGTTCTATTACATCTGATGAATGGCTAAAACTTTGTAATGTTACTGGGAATATAATAAAAAAATCTACAGATGAACTTACTCAGGAGGAAATGCGGGCTCTACGCCTGGCATACTACGAATCACGCGCATCATCGTAAATTCATAGAAACGAAATCCCTCAAAGGAACGTTTAATCTTATAACGAAGAATTATATATTCTCCCAAATATTCTATTTTTTTCTCTAAATCTTTATTGTAAATGCGAAATGTACCCGCCCTAAATAATGGTATCTGAGATTCATTTGATTGATTTCCAGCCGGATGTCCAGGAGATTTCATAAGTCCTCTTCCTATAACTTTAACAATCTGACCATCTCGTTCTATTTTTTCAATAGAATCCTTGTGGTCTTCTACAACAATATACATTACTACTATAAAATTGAACTTTTATATTTATATTACTCTTGTATACCATGGCAACCATTCTGTGGAGTGAACCTGAGAAAGTAGCTGTGCTTACAAAGGAAAATGGTTCTAAGATAGATATTAGTGTAGGCACTCTTCTAACTTGGCAACGAAGACCAATGGGCGTAAGAGTCACTGGATTTAGCTCTAAATCAACTGATACTAGAGGCCCTATTGGCATATTTTATCTGCCGTGGCGAGGAGACCATTGGGCTGAGATGGAATGGACCTTAAAGGGAAATCCTAGACACTTGATAGCATTTCCTGTCGGTACAGTTCATTATGGGGAGCAAGTAGATTGGGAAACTGTTAATCTATTAGAAGGTGATGCTCTACTACAAATCAAGATGTTCAACCTTCAGATTACTCAATAATTCTTTGATTGCCTTTTCCCATGTATAGGTTAGAACAGTTTCCTTTGCTTTTTGACCATGCTTTGTTCTTTTTTCAGGATTATTTAGATATTCTTCCATAGCTAAACAAACATCATGTGGGTCACACGCATTAGCCTCTCCTCCAACTGGACTATGAACAGAAGGTAGATAATATTTAATCTTAGGCTGAACCATCATTGAATTCTCCAGTGAACAATATTCCTTATATCCGCCTAGATTCGGAACAATCTGAGGAATTCCTACACCCATCTGTTCAAAGGTACAAAGGCCCCATCCCTCACCATCGGCAGTAGAAATTCCTATATCTGCGATATTATATAAGACATTCACATCCTCATCATTGAATGCCATATCTTGAGATGAAATCATTAATCTATTTCCAAAATGTTCAATAGAAGCTTCTCTCTTTTTTAATTCACGAACAAAGAGCTCAAACAGCCACCACCCACCCTTCTCTCCCTTATCACAAATACATAAGAGAACAATTGGCTTCAATGGATTATTTACGATAAGCTCTACAAATGCCATTAACATAATATCATACCTCTTTCTTGGTTGATTTCTATTCAAACTCATAATAACAAATGCTTCCTCTGGTAGCTTGAGAGATTTACGT
>Ga0247722_10000162_pt1 | contig 41792 bp, 67 predicted proteins | sample MSEWelMarce3H_FC_FD_189094 | JGI IMG/M metagenome (GOLD analysis project Ga0247722, IMG submission 189094) | Subsurface sediment microbial communities from gas well in West Virginia, United States - MSEEL Well Study Marcellus 3H_FC | ecosystem: Environmental > Terrestrial > Deep subsurface >... | reverse complement strand
GATGATGGCGAAGTGAAAGATACTAGCTCAACTAGCTCTTGGCTCGGTGAAGTGTTAAGTGAAATTGATAATAATAAATAATTGTGAATAATTCTATCGACGAAAAAAAAAGAAAACTCGCAGAACTCTTGAGTAGCAAGGCTTGGCGTATGTCTAATTTATATTTTTGCAAAGATGAGAATGGGAAAGAGTTTAAGTTTATTTGCAATGAAGCTCAAAGCGAATTAATAGAAGAGAAGCACCCGCTTAATATTATTCTCAAAGCCCGCCAGCTGGGCATTACAACATTTTATTGTATTAATTATCTTGATGATTGCTTATTTAACAGCAATATTACAGCCGTTCTAATCGGCGATGACTTGGAAGACGCTAAGAAACTACTTAGAGATAAGGTTCGTTATGCTTACGACCGTTTACCCGCGGAGCTTAGAGAACATCGCAAGCTTATCACTGACTCAACCGAGATTATGCGGTTTAGTAATGGTTCATCTTATTCCGTCACCACCTCGGCACGGTCGGGAACAGTTCAACGCTTACATATTACGGAGTTCGGCAAGATATGCCGTAAGAGTCCTGAGAAAGCAGAAGAGATAATGAGCGGTTCGCTTAATACAGTGCATCAAGGTCAACAAATAGTAATTGAATCGACTGCACAAGGAGCAAGCGGGCATTTCTTTAGTTTATGTGATGTAGCAGAAAGGAAGATGAGAATGAAAGATGAATTAACGGCTTTAGATTGGAAGTTCCATTTTTTTGGCTGGTGGAAAGACAAAAAATACAAAATGGACGCCGACTATAGATTGAGCGACAAACAAAGCGATTATTTCTTAGAACTGGAAAATGAGGGCATAAAGCTAACAAAACAGCAAAAAACTTGGTATTGTAAGAAGGAAGAGACACAGGGCGATTTAATGAAGCAAGAGTTTCCAAGCAATAGCAAAGAAGCATTTCAAAAAGCAATTGTTGGCGCTTACTGGTCAAAAGAGTTAATCAAAGCGGAACAAGATGGAAGGATTGGAAGAGTAAGTGTCGATAAATATTTACCCGTGCATACAGCTTGGGATTTAGGGATTAATGACACAACTTGCATTTGGTTTTTTCAAAAAAAGGGCTTTGATTTTACTTTGGTTGATTACTACGAAATGAGCGAAGAGCCACTACCGCATTATTTTAAGATTCTAAAAGATAAAGACTATAATTACGGCTACCATTTCGCACCGCATGACATTTCAACACGTAGTTATTACGATGGAAAAGATGGCTTAGAAGTCGCTCAACAATTTGGTTTTAGATTTGAGAAAATAACACGCGCACAAAATAAAATGAATTCAATCAACGACGCTCGCACAATTTTAAATCGTTGCTGGTTTAATCAAACAAAATGTGAATTAGGATTGAACAGATTGCGGGAATATCGCAAGAAGTTTAATGACAAACTTGGTTGCTTTATGGACCAACCCCTTCACGACATTAATTCAAATGGAGCAGATGCTTTCCAAACTTTTGCGGCTTCATGTCATCGGCTTGAAACTTTTAAACAAGACAATTATGATTATCAAGACGAGTATGTTTTAGAAGAGTTCATGAACGCATCAAATAGAAATGCAATCACGGGTTATTAAAAAGTGCTTGACAAATATTTTGATATAGTTAATTATATTTAATTATTAGATAATTATAAACATTAAACGAATTTAAAAATTGTTAATTCAAAAAAATTCTTACAATTCAAAACTTGATTTTAAAACTATTTTGTCGACTGACAATCTAGCAAGTATATTGTCTGAAGAAAGTAAAACACTTATCGCAAGTGAAGTTATAACTAGATATAACACTGACTTACAATCTCGTAGCGAAAAACAAAAAGTATTACAAGATTTAGTCAAATGCACTTTAGCAATCGGCGATAAGCGCTCATTTCCTTTTGAAGGTTCATCTAATATAATGTTTCCTTTAATCTCTACGGCTTGTGTTGATTTTTCCGCAAAATGTTATACCGAAATTTTTAAAGATAGTAATATCGTAAAAGCCAAAGTTATTGGCAATGATGATGGCGAAGTGATGAAAGATCTAGAAGGTAATGAGATGAGAAACGAAGATGGATCAATTGCCACACTAGACGAAACAGGTTTGCCAGCAATTCAAAATGTAGGTGCCAAGCTTAAACGCGGTCAAAGAGTTGCAACAGTAATGAACTATCAATTGAATGAAGAAATTGAAGGTTTTGAAAAAGACATGGACGCATTGTTTGTAGCGTTAGCAACGCTTGGAATAATGTTTAAAAAAAATTATTATGATAATAATGACGAATGCATAAAATCAGATTTAATTTATCCCGACAAATTAATCATTAATGATTTTGCCACATCTTTTGATGCACCAGTTACGCATATCATTGAAAAATATCCGCAAGATGTTGTTTCGTCAATTCGTAGTGGTGATTACATTGATTTTGATTTTAATCCAGAAGCACAAGATAGTGCATCTTTTGATAATTCTTTAGATGCTGACGACGAAAAACAAACAAGCGATGAAGCATCAGCGGGTTTAGTTATTTTTTTAGAGCAACACAATTATTTTGATTTAGATAATGATGGATACCCAGAGCCATATATTGCAGTAGTTCATAAAGCTACTAACAAATTAATAAAGTTAGTAAAAAGATTTGATGAAAAAGATGTTAAATATAATAAAAAACAAGAAATAATTAAAATTAAACCTATAAAATTTTTTACCGCATATAATTTTATCCCATCACCCGACGGATCTTTTTACTCGATTGGATTGGGGCATTTGTTATACAACATAAATTCTGCGATTAATTCAAATATTAATCAACTTAATGATGCTGGAACTTTACAGAATACAGGTGGCGGATTTATTGCTAAAACATTAAATATTTCTGGTGGCATGAAACCCTTCAAGCTATCAGAATGGAAAATGGTTGATTCTTACGGTGGAAGTATTCGCGATGCTATTGTCCCTTTGCCACATGCTGAACCATCGCAAACTTTATTTGTTTTAATGCAATTTTTAGTAAATGCAGGTAAAGAATTAGCTTCTTTAAGAGATGTATTGACTGGTGAAAATGCTGGAAATATTGCTGCTACTACTTATATGGGAATGGCAGAGCAAGGGCAAAAACAATTTAAGAGTGTTTTTAAAAGAATCTATAACTCACTAAAAAATGAAGTTAAGATATTTTACGAAATAAATTCAACTTATTTATCTCAAAAAAAATATTCTGAAATTTTAGACATGAAGCTAAACGAAGTGCCAAATGTTAAGGAAGATTTTGATTTAAAAGGTTATGATATTGTCCCAGTCGTAGATCCTGAAACTGTGATTTCAATGCAAAAATTCGCAAAAGCACAATTTTTAATGGGATTTATTAATTCACCTTATGTTGATCAAATGTTGTTGCATAAAACAGTTTTTGAAATAGCGGGTGTTGAAAATTTTGATAAGTTTATTATTCAACCACAACCACAACCTGACCCTGCCGTTGAATTAACAATGGCACAAGAAGAAACTAAACGAATGCAAATACAAGCAAATGTGCAAATTAAATCTGCTGAATTAGAGCTAGAGCAAATGAGGCTACAAAAAGAATCGGCAAAAACTGACTCAGAGGTATTGGTCAACTATGCACAAGCAGGCAAATTAGTTAAAGATACCGAGATGGCAGAAACTAAAGAAAAATTAGACGTTTTGGATAATATGATTGATGCAGAATCAAGACAAAACGAAATGCAAGACCGCAAAGAAGATAGAAGATTTAAAGCGGCAGTAGAGCTAGCAAAGCTAGAAAATCAACAAGTTAAGGAAATTAAACCCGAAACTATTGATAATAATATTAATCAAAATAATGAGTAAATTATGAGTCAAATACAGAGTCAAATACAAATGCAAGAATTAAAAGATTGGCTTAAAAACCCAGTTACTATTCAATTTAAAAATTATTTATTAAAGAAGCGTATCAGTTTATTAAATGATGTTGCATACAATTATATAAATAATGGAAAATTTCAAAATGATTTTGTTTTAAGTTCTCTTGGTGGCTGTCAATCTATTGATGTAATTGACAATTTATTAAATTCAAAAGAATCTAGCGATTTAGAAGAAATTTTAAAAGGTTTTGCAGGAGGTTTGAATGATTAATACTTCTGGTTACAGTGTTCCTGAATATAGAATTTTAATTTTGCCTGATGTAGTTGAAGAAAAAACTTCTGGTGGAATAATTATACCTGATTCATCAAGAGATGATATGCAGGGAGCTAAAACTTTGGCAACTATTATTGATATTGGTGAAAAAGCTTTTGACCAAGGAACTGATAAGGAATGGAAAAAAAAGCCAAAAGTTGGTGATAAAATTTTAATTCCATCTTATGAGGGTTATAGATTAAGCAAAGATCAAACCAAAGATGGCAAAGAATATAGAATTATTCTTGATCGTAATATTTTAGCAATTCAAATTAATGAGGAAATATGCAAGTAATTGATCGTTCTGAAGAAATAGATATTGATATTGGTTTAAACTCACAAGAACTTGAGCCAAAAGTTGAGGAAAATAAAAACTTATCTTCTAATCCAATTTTAAAAGAAATGGAAGAAGAAGAAATTGAAAAAGACAATAATCTATTTGAAAAATCAGCAAAAAGTGAAGAAAGAGCTTTTTATGAAACTTTAAGTGATACAGAAAAAGACGCTTGGGATCGTGGCTGGAGAACTGGCAAATTTTTTAAAGGAAGATATAAAGATGGAACGCTAAAACCTCATAAAACAGCACAAGAATTTTTAGAAGTTCAGGAAAAAGAAACTCCCGTATTAAATGAAAGAAATCGAAAACTGGCTTCTGAAAAAACCGCTCTTGAAAGAGAAATGTCAGAACTTCGCAAGCAAATGGACGTCATTTTAAATGTCCAAAAATTTTCATATGAAGAAAACAATCAAAAACGGTTTCAATCTTTAGATGAGGCAGAAGAAAATGCAATTTTAGAGGGTGATGTTGCTAAAGTTAGAGCAATTCAAAAACAAAGAAATGAATTAGAAAAAAATAAAATTTCTTTTACCGAAAATAAAATTGATGAAAACATTCAAGAAGAGCCAAAATCACAAATACAGCCTGAAGATAAAAAAATATTTGATAATTGGGCTCCAGATAACACTTGGTTTTATGAAAATGCTCCGATGAGAGGATATGCAGAAACTTATTTTGCTACTTTATCAGAACGCATTCCTCTTCGCGAAAGATTAGAAATGGTTAGCGAAGAAATTCAATCAACATTTAGTGATAAATTAAATAGAGCTAAAGCTCCAAGTGTAGAAAGCGGTAAAAGAGGTATTAATGTAGGTAAAAAACAATATAGTTATAATGATTTACCACTAGATGTGCGTCAAACATGTCAATATTTTGCAAAGAATCACAATTTTACTTCTGCTCAAATTAAAGATATGCAACAAAACGCCATTAATGACTATTTTAATAATTAATAATTGAGAAAATTTATGACAAACAAAAATATTGATTCAAACAGAGAAAGTTCAAAAGAACATGCTCAAGAAAGAGTATCTAATTATAGTGATAGAGAAATTAGACCTACTAATCGTGATATTGAAATTATTAAATTACCCGATGGAAGAGAATTTATTAGAAGCCCGCGTTCACATTTAAAAAGACATGGTGCTTTATCAGATTTGCCAAAAAAAGCAGGTTTTATAAGGCGCTGGGTTTCTGGTAACATCCCTAATCGATTACAAGATTTAATTGATTTAGGATATAAACCTGCTACCAATGAAAATGGATTAGAAATTGCTCCAATCAGAGGTGGTCAAAATAAAATGGGCGAAACATTTATGCGTTATGCCATGGAAATTTCTGAGGAAATGAACGAAAAAATACAGAGAGATAATCAAATTAAAATAAATAATCGTCAACAAGAAAGCATTGATAAACTTGCAGGAAAAGATCTTGGTATGGGTTCAATGACTTATGTTGCACAGGATCAAAAAAAATTAATTAAATAATTATGACAAATTTAAATACTCCATACGGATTAGTGCCCGTTAAGAACTCTCCTTTTGTAGAGATTCCTAAAAATTATTACTACATTCCAGCTAGTTATGCAACTGCATTATTTATTGGTGATCCAATTGTAAAAACTGGAACATCTAATACAGCAAATGTTTTGACTAGTGGAAGACAATTTGCCGCAGGTTCTTTACCTGAAATTAATAAAGCAACGGCTGGTGATACTAATAAAATCACTGGTGTTATTATTGGTTTCTTGGCTAATCCACTTAACCTAAACTCAGTTTACAATCCAGCTTCAACCGAAGCAGTAGCTATTGTTGCAGACAGCCCACTTCAAGAATTTGAAATTCAAGAAGAAACTGCTGGCACCGCTTTAGCAGTAACTGCTGTTGGATTAAACGCTAACGTAGTATTTGCTGAATCTGGCTCAACTGTCACTGGCTTGTCTGGTGTAGAATTGGACACTTCAACTCCCGCTACCGATGCAACTTTCCAACTTAAAATTTTAAGATTAGTTGATGCTCCTGATAATGCTATTGGTCAACACGCTAAATGGCGTGTTAAAATCAATAACCACACAGAAGCAAACGTAACTAGTGGTATCTAATATTAATAATAAAAAATATAAATTATGTCTATTATAGTAACAGGAACAATTCCAAAAGCTCTTAAACCAGGGGTAAAAACTTATTGGGGAGCATACACCGAGGATGATCTTTTAGCATCAAAACTTGTCAAAATGGAGTCAACAGATGAACAATTTGATGAAGATGTTTTAATTTCGCCTTTTGGTCTTTTAAAAACTAAAAACGAAGGTGCTGGTGTTGATTATGATTCAATGTCGCAAGGCTATGTTTCAAGATACCAACAAAGAACTCGTGCATTAGGTTATCAAGTTTCTTGGGAAGCTCGTAAATTTAATAAATATCTTAATGTTGTATCTAAAGGTAACGAATATTTAGCATCTTCACTTCGTGAAACTAAAGAAGTCGATGTTGCTGATTTATTCAATAACGGCTTTGATTCAGGCTACACTTTTGGTGATAATAAAAAGTTTTTTGCAACTGACCATCCAAGTCGTGCAGGCAACTTTTCTAACACTTTAGCTACTCCTTCTGATTTATCAGAGGAATCTTTGGAAGAATTGTGTATTCAAATTAGAGAAACTAATAACGATAGAGGAATCAAAGCTAAAATTAAACCAATTTTATTACAAGTTCCATCAGCTTTAATGTTTGAAGCTACTCGTATTTTAGAATCTCAACTTCGTGTTGGACAAGCTAATAACGATATTAATGCTTTAAAATATATGGGTTTGTTTTCAGGTGGAATTTTAGTTAATCCGCATTTGACTTCCGACGACGCTTATTTTATTAAAACAGATGCTCCAGAAGGTGCTAAAATGATCACTGCAGTTCAAGGTGAATTTAGCAACGATGGTGCTTTTGAATCAGGAGATCATAAATATAAAATTATGACTTCCTATTCAGTAGGCGTTACTGATCCTCGTGGCTATTTTGCTTCACAAGGCGTTTAATTTTAACAGTTGTCCTATATTCTGGGTAAAAGGGAGTGAAATTCTCCCTACAACATTATTTATAAAAATTTATGGCTACAAATTTTCCTAATGGCGTTAATAATATTACCGCACAAAACATCTTGGGTCAATTGACTCAACCTGATTTTACTCAATCTCACACATATTTTGATGATTTTGATATTTACGCAGCTGGTAACTGGACGGTTACAGAAACCCAAGCTGGAGCAACACAAGCTTTAGCTAATGTTGATGGTGGCGTTCTTTTGCTTACTAACAGTGCTGCAGATGATGATTTAAATGCTTTACAAAAAGTTGGAGAATCATTTAAATTTGAAGCTGGCAAGAAATTGTTTTTCAAAGCTAGACTTGCTGTTTCCGATGCAACTCAAAGCGATTTTGTAGTTGGTCTTCAAATCACCGACACAACTCCTTTGGCTGTAACTGATGGCGTTTACTTTAGAAAAGATGATGGCGATGCTAATTTAGATTTTGTAGTTGTTAAAGATTCAACTGCTTCAACCGCTACTGCAATTACAACTGTTGCTGATAATACTTATTTAACCGTAGGTTTTTATTATAATGGTATAAATGAAATTGTTTATGCGGCATCTACAAATAATAATAATCCAACTATTCTTGGCAAATTAGCTGTAACCAATTTACCTGACGATGAGGAATTAACAATTTCTTTTGGTATTCAGAATGGAGAGGCTGTGGCTAAAACTATGTCTATTGATTATATTTTTGTATCAAAAGAAAGGTAGGAGCAAACATGCGTAGAATTGAAGTTAAAATGGATTTAGCTGATGTCGATCCAAATGGTGTATTTGAGGATCAAACGCTAGGCGGTTCTGGTTATTTTACTCTTAACGGAGCTGGGGTAACTGGAGGCGAATGGATCACTCCTGACGGATTTGCTAAAAAAATTGGCTTTGAATCAACTGGTAACTTATCTGGGGTTACTTTTGTAATTTCTGGTTATGAAGACAAAAATAAGACAATTGCAATTTCTGAAGGCGTTACTGGACCTAATAACTCAACAGTTGAAACAACGAATTATTTTTATTCAATACAAAGTATTGCGGCAAGTGGAGCGGTTGCAACAAATGTTGAAGCTGGTCCAGTTAATGCAGCTGTTTCTCAAATAATTCCTATAAAAAGGACATTTTCTGATAGAAATGAACGAATTACTGGCTTGACATTTATAAAAACGGGGACTATAAGTTATACAGTTCAACAAACAAATGATAATGTTCAATCAAAAGATAATAGAACATTTAATTGGTTAAACTCAGATGATAGTAATGTTGTAAATGCAACAACATCTAAAAATAGTAATTATACAACTATGCCAATGGCTATGCGTGTTAAAATTAATTCCTATTTATCTGGTGCCGAATTATTAATACAAGTTAATTAATATGGATTATTTAGTAATATGCGACAGAACTGGCTTTAAAAAATGGCGCTCAGAATGTCAATATGAATGGGACGGAAAATTAGTTTGGAAAAAAGTCTGGAGGAGAAGGCAACCTCAGGATACTGCAATTGTTTATCCTCCAGCTCAAAAAATTGCTGACTCTAGACCAGAAACAAAAGATAATTTTATTAATGTACCAACACCTAATTATAATTAAATATGAAGCCTATTAAAATAGACGATTTCCATTGGTTAGATAGCAATTATCAAGTTGGTGAGAAAGTCTATGATGTGCAAGATTTAATTAAAGCGGCGGCAGACTTAGAAGAATTTGATTTGCCTCTTGCTGGCGTTAATATGAATCATCCTATTTGCCAACCAACTTTAACCAGTTTTCTTTATCATTGGAAGCGAGTTGAAAAAGCAGATTTAAAATATCCAGTAATCATTGATTCAGCTGGTTATATTTGCGATGGTTGGCATAGAGTAGCAAAAGCAATTTTGGAAGGAAAAACAACAATTAGGGCAAAACGATTAGAAGTGATGCCAGAACCTTATAAATCTTAAATAAACTTATGAAAAAGAAACCAGTAAAATCAGAAAAAAAATCAATGAAAAATTCAATGAAAAATATGAAAAAATGTGGAACAAAAAAAGGTGGCAAGAAAAAATAATTCTTGACACTAAAAAATAATTAATCAATAATTAAGCAATATTTGAGTAAATAGTGCATAAAAAATTAAAAACTCAAGAATAATGGATTGTTTTAATCTGCCTGTTATAGCTGAAAAATACAATAAAGACTTATCTACTCTTTCTAATATGGAAAAAATAGAGTTGGCAGAATATTTTTTAAAAAATTATTTTGAAGGTTCTGAGCAAACTGCAAAAGAACTTCCTTTAGAGCATTTTATTTGCAACAAAACATATACTAGACAAATTACTCTTCCTAAAGATATGCTCTTGACGGGAAAAGTTCACAATTTTGATCATGTTAGTATTTTATCTAAAGGCGATGTATCGGTTATGACTCCAGACGGAGTTAATCGTATTAAAGCTCCTGCAACTTGGATTTCAAAAGCAGGAACTAAAAGACTAATTTATGTCCACGAAGAAACAATTTGGTCAACTATTCATCATAGCGAACATACTATAGTAGAAGATTTACAAAATGAATTAGTTCACGAAAGTGATTTATCATGGATTCAACCAAATTTATTGGAGGGTAAATGACTTACGCGGCGGTAGCGATAGGTGGAACTGGATTAATGGCTGGAGGCATGGGTGTCCAAGGATATTTTGCCAATAAATCAGCAAAAAAAGCAGCAAAAGCTCAAGCAAATGCAATGGACGCTTACCTTGCACAAATGCGTCAAGGTAGAAATAATGCTTTATCATATCAGCAACCATACGAACAAGCAGGAAGACAAGGTTTAAATTTGCTTCAACAATATCTTACTGGCGACCCAACTTCTGTAATGTCTCGTTTAGAAAATGCACCAGGATACCAATTTAGATTACAACAAGGTCAAAACTCAATCCAAAATTTATTAGCTTCTAGAGGTGGTTTAAAATCAGGTGCGGCAATGAAATCTTTAGAAGAATTTGCTCAAGGAACAGCTTCTCAAGAATTTGGCAATCAAGTTGGATACTTACAAGGACTTGCTGGAATAGGACAAAATGCTGCTACAGCAATGAGTAACGCAGAATTATTTGCAGGATCAAATATGGCTTCTGCATCACAACAAGGTATTTTAGGTCAAGGTATGGCTATGGCTAACCGTGATGCCCAAATGGGCAATATTATTGGCAGTGGAATGAGTCAAATTGGCGGCAGTATATTAGGGATGGGAATGCAAGGCATGGGTTCGCAAACAAAATCACCTTCTGGCTTTACCTCAACAGGTGGCGGGCAATATAATTCAAGAGCATTTATGAATGCTGGTCAATCTTTAATGGGATATTAATGACAGAATTAATTCAGCAACAAACTCCAGATTATGTAGGTAGCATTTTAAAAGGCTACCAATTTGGTCAGCAAGCAAAAGCTAATCAACTACAGCTTCTTGCTGCCCAACAAGAAATGGATATTAATAAATATAAATTAGCTCAAGCCGAAGCAGAAAATATTTTATCTAAAACTGCTTCAATGGGTGATGTTAACGCTTTACGCCAACTTGCAGCTTATAACCCAACTCGTGCTGAAGGTATAAGAAAACAACAAGATTATTTTGATATTCAAGGAGCTAGAATTTTAGATTCTTATGCTTCAATGCCTCAATATGCTTTTTCTCAAAAAAAATGGGAACAAATGCACAATGAATATTTTGAAGCAACTGGAAAAGAATTGCCTTTACCCTCTGAAAAATCACCAGAGGCAATCCTTGAATTTAAACGATTTTCTTCTCGCTTAAAAGGCAGAGAACAAGATTTAAAAGAACAATACCAAGCAGCACAAATTAAAACTGAAGGTTTACAACAAGGTAAAATAGTCGCTGATACCAAAGGAGTCAACTTAGATAATTTAAGAAAAACTGGAGAATTTTTAGATGTTGAACAAGAAAGAGCATTAGCAAGAGATCAAGGAATAACTCTTGGAACGTTTAAAAAACAGCAAGAAGAAGTTGGAAAAGTTAGGGGTGAAAAAACAGCATTATTACAATCAGCTTCTTCTAAAATGCCTCAGTTAATTAATGTGGTAAATAAACTAAGTAAACTGGGCGAGACTGCAACCTACACTGGCTTAGGTATGGTTAGAAATACAGCCATGAGAGAATTAGGTTTAACAGTCCCGCAAGGCGCAGTTTCAAGAAGAGAATATATTGCTGTTGTGGATAACGAGATTCTGCCTTTATTAAAAGATACTTTTGGCTCACAATTTACACAAGAAGAAGGTGAGTCACTAAAATCTACCCTTGGAGATACTGGAATGTCACCAGAAGAAAAAGAGTCAGTTCTTAAATCGTTTATTGAGACTAAAATACAAACACTAAACTCAACATCCTCTGAATTAGGTTATAAACCATTAAATCCAACAATTGTTTCTAAAGGCAAATATTCCATTATTAATGGAAAGATAATCAAAGAAGGTCAAACAGCTACAAACCCACAAACAGGAGAAAAAGCGGTTTTTAAAGGAGGACAATGGCAAAACCAGTAATTCCACAAGGATTTGTTTTAGACAAATCGCCACAAGAAAGTCAGCAAGGAAATTACCAAGAAAATTTTGGACTACCTGCTGGCTTTCAATTAGATGATGAAAGCCAATCTAGCGAACCCAAAATGTCAATGGGAGAAGCTGCTTTTATAACCGCAACTAACCCCTTAGGTTTTGGCGATGAAATTAAAGCGGGAATTTCCGCTGGTGTTGCAAAATTATTTGGTGGTCAAGCTACGCAAAACATAGATATTGGTGATTTATATAGAGAAGCAAGAACTACCGAAAGAGCCAAACTAGATAAGGCAAGACAAGACCGACCTTTAACATCTTTTGCTGGTCAAATATTTTCCGATGTCGGGATTGCTGGAAAAAGCCTTAAAGCTCTTGGTTTAACTGGTCAAGGTTTTGGAACTGCTGTAAAAGGAGGTGCTAGTTTAGGTGGAGCAAGCGCCTTAGGTGAAACTGAAGATTTAACTAATATTCCACAAACTTTAAAAGATGTTGCAACGGGAACGGCTGTTGGTGGTGTTGTAGGTGGAGCTGTGCAACAAGTTGCTCCTTATGTTATTTCGGGAGCTCAAAATGTTGCTTTTAAAGCTAAAAAAGCTACTTCTTATGTTAAAAATTTATTTACAAAAGATACCGCCGAAGAAGTTGGTGCAAAAGCAATAGACCCAGAATCTGCAAAATTAGCTTTAAAAGAATTGCTAGACAAGCCTAGCGATAAACCTTTGACAGGAGTTGATATTCAAAATCCCGAATTTAAAACTTTTGCAAGAAGTGTTGTTTCAAAATATCCGCAAGCAAGAGAAATAGTTAAAGATTTTACAGAAGGAAGAAATAAAGAGGCTTTTACTAGAATAAATAATGATTTAAAAATTATTTCTAAAATAGACAATGCCGACGATTACACCAAGCAAATTAGTGACACGCAAAAATCTTTAGCTTCTCCTTTATATGCAGAAGCGGAAGCTGATAGAACAATAGTGCCTAAATTTGAATTTAAAGAAGTTAAAACAACTACTTCTCCACAAACTACGACAGTTTCCGAAGGTGTAAAAAGTTTTAAAACCGATTCTTCAACAAAAACTAAAACTGACTTTATTAATAAATATAATCTTCAAAGTAAGTCTAGGGATATTGAAAAACCATTAGTTTCTAAAGAAGAAAAAGAATTATTTCAACAAGCAAAAGGTAAATTTGAAGGCTCTAACAAAGAAGAATTATTTAATATTGCTGATAAATATAAAACTGCCACACAAGATTTAAAAAAATACGCTCCAAAAAGCCCGTTGCAATTTATAAAAGAATTAGGAGGTATTTATGATTTTCAAGGAGAATTAGCTTCTTTGGGAATTACAAATAAAACTTTACCAGGTTTGTTAAGAAAAGAAGGAACTAAGGGAGCTTCAATTGATCAAATTGGAGAAAAACTTTGGGAAGCTGGCTATTTTAAAGAAAAACCTAGAGTAAATAAAGTTTTAGATTTTATTAAAGAAGAATTAACAAACACAACAAAAGGCAATAGAGCAACAACTTTTTCTCAAGATAGCACAAAATACAATGAAGCTAAAGAATTTTTAAAAGAAACAGATTCTTTAGGAATAAATATAGACGCTATTAATAAATTAAAAAAAATAACTCCACAAACTGTTAAAAGTGGCATAGCTGGAATAAAAGCTGGATCATCTTATGATAAACGAGATTTGTCTAAAAAAGGAATTGAAGAATTTCAAAACACCTTAAGAAAACAAACAACTACAATTGAAGAAGGTGGCAAAATAGTTAATGTTAGAAAAGAAATTACTAATCTTAATCAAATGTCGCCAAAATCAATAGAATTGGCTAAACAACTTGATGAATTAGAAAATAATCAAGTATTTCAAGAAACAAAAAATAAAGCCAAACAATTTTTAAATCCTGATGCTTCTGATAATTCTATTGAAACATTGCACGCTACAAGAGAAATGTTTGATGATAAAATTTCCGTAGCTATTAGAAATGGGCAAAATAAAGAAGTTAGAAGATTGTCAATTTTAAGAAGCAAGGTTGATAATATTATTGGAGAAGTGTCTCCTACTTTTAAAGAAGCCGATAATGTTTTTAGACCTTTGGCAATAAAAAAAGATGCCGTAGAATTTGGAAAAGAATTTTCGAAATACGAACCTTCTGAAATAATAAAAAAAATAAATGAATTTACTTCTAAATCTGGTTTAAAAAGACAAGATATTTTAGATGATGTAAAAGTTGGGGCAAAAGATACAATTGTTAAAGATGTAGAAAAATTAATAAAATTTGATAGCTCTAATATACCAACAGAAATTCAAGTAAAAAAAATAATTGAAAATAAATTTAAAAAAGATCAATTAAAAACTTTTTTAGGTGAAAAAGATTATGAAGAATTTATTGATAATATTAACAAAGAAGCTTTGTTTAATAAGGCTATTAAATCTTTAAGATTAGATAAACCAAGCACCCAAGAAGAAAGCACAAATTTTATTTTAAGAGCTTTTAATGGTTTAATTTCTTACGCTACAAGTAATTTTGGTAAATATGCGGCAATAACAAACGCAACAAAAGCAGGAGAACAATTTTTAGTAAAAAATTATAGAGGTTTAAATCCTGAAAATGCTAAGGAAATTGCTAAAATTATTACTAATAAAAATGCTTCAATTAAATATCTTGAAAATATTATAAATAAAGCGTCTAAGGAGCAAAAACCTTTTGTTTCTCAAGCAGTTACGGATTTAAAACAATTAGATAAATTTTCTGGAAAAGCGGCTGCAAATACTTTAGATTTTGGTATTGATGATGCCAACGTAGAAGAGCCAAACATGTCTCAAGATCAAATATTAATGCAAGATATTAATCCTGAACAAGAAACTCAAAAAATTAAAAATCGTTATTATAGGGACTAATTATGGCACAAAGATTTATTGAACCAATTGCAAGAATATTCACCAACGCAGGAGCTGTTGGGGTAGGATATAAATATTATTTTTATTTAACTGGAACAACAACGCCAGTAACAACATATCAAGACATTAATTTAACCGTAGCGAATACTAATCCAGTTTTGTCTGACGCTAATGGGCGTTTTCCAGAAATATGGTATTCTGATTTATCGCAATTAAAATTAATTGTTAAAGATTCTTTAGATAATACAGTAGAAACTTGTGATCCCGTTGGTGCTACAGCTGAAATTACATCTTTAAATGATTTTGATGTCCGACCAACTTCATATTGGGGATTAACAACAGGAACTTCAACAGCTTACACATTATCAGCAAATCCTACAGTTATTTCATATAATAACTCACAAACATTTGTTATACAAATTCACATAGATTGTGCAAATAATCCAACTTTAACAATAGATAGTTTAACTGCTCAAAATTTTAAGAAATATACGCAACAAGGAACAAAAATTAATTTAAAAGCTAATGATTTAAAAGCTAACCAAAGATATTTTTGCACTTATGATGGCGTTGATATAGTTGTTTTAAATCCTAACTCATTACCACTTTTATCAGGAACTTCTACAGCTTTGACAATATCAGCGGGAGTTATTACATTAAATAATAATTCAAGTTCATATGCTATAGATACCGAAGGATCAACATCTTCCGATGATTTAGATACAATTAATGGTGGTCAAGATGGTCAAGTTATTTTTTTGAGAAGCGCAAACAATGCTAGAAATGTAGTTCTAAAACATGCAACTGGAAACATTTTTAATCCTCAAATTAATTCTCAAAATAATGCTGCAAACAGAAATATAACATTAGATTTAACAACTGATTTTGTGTGTTTGAGATATGACTCTGCTTTGGCTTACTGGATAGTTATTTCAAGTTCATTTAATATTAATAATTTTACAAATAACAAAGGTTATTTAGGCTATACTTATTTGCCAAATGATTTAATTTTACAATGGGGTGCTACTCCAGTAGGAGAACCACCCATTTCAGTTTCTGCAACATTTCCAATTGCTTTTCCAAATTTTGTGCTTCAAGTAACTCTTGGAAACAGTTTTGGTATAACCACAAACGCGCGTATAACAAGCTTGTCTAATTCTGGTTTAACTGTTAATGCGGAAGAATGGACGGGCGTCCCAAATAGTGGCATTTGCAGATACATGGCAATTGGTTATTAATTATTAATTATTAAAAAATATGACAGTAAAAGTAAATTACGATACAAAAACAACTTTAGTAAAAGGATATTATCCAGACATAATTAATTATGCGTCAATTCCTGAGCCTTACATTGAAATTACCGATGAACAACATCAAATTGCTTTGGGTAAACAAATGTGCGTTGTTGATGGGATTTTTCAAGAATATATAATTCCTAATAATTTTTTATTAGAACAACAAAAAATTATTAAAATTAATATATGTTTAAATTATTTAAAAAATACTGATTGGTATATTATAAGATCATTAGATTTAAGTAATTTAAACCCTATACCTCAAAATATTTTAAAAAATAGAGCAGATGCTAGATTATTGCAAGATGCTATTAATAATGCAAATAGTTTGACTGAGTTAAATAATTTAAACATTAATTTTATTGATTAACATGAGCGTTTCAGGAACAAATACATTTACACAAACAAGAAATAATATAATTAATCGTGCTTATAAAATTATAGGAATTAAAACTCGGGGAAGAGATTTAACTGCAGAAGAAATTAATGAAGCATCAGAAGCATTAAATTTATATGTCAAAGGCTTAAAAAGTGAAGGTGTTTATCTTTGGAAATACGCCGAGGGAACTTTATTTTTAAAAGTAGGTCAAGAAAGTTATATTTTAGATGGAACAACTGCCAATGCAACAGAATCTTTTGCCCAAACCACAACTAATGCAACAGCAACAAGTGGAGCAAGCTTAATTGTAGTTACTAGTGCAAGTGGATTTATTATTGGATACAACATAGGAATAATGCAAAATGATGGTAATTTGCATTGGACAACTATTTCTAATATAGCGGGAACAACAATTACTTTGACTGCTCCTTTAACTAATAATGTATCAAATGAAGCAACTGTTTATGTTTACCAAACTAAAATTACACGCCCCGAAGCAATAACATCAGCAAGGAGGAGGGATTCCTCAAATTATGATACTCCTTTAAATGACCTTGCTAGAAGTGATTATTTTAATCTTGCTCAAAAAACAGTAATTGGACAACCAACTCAATTCTATTACGACAAACAATTAAGCTCGGGAACAATTTATTTATATCAAGCTCCAAATGACGCTTCTAATACAATTAAATTTACATTTCAGAAAATGTTTTTTGATTTAAATGAAGGCAATGACAATCCTGATTTTCCTATTGAATGGGCTGAAACTTTAGCTTTTGGTTTAGCTTCTCGTTTATCTTATGATTTTTCAATTGACAAAACAAAATCTGAGCAAATTAAAAGAACATACGATGAAATGTTGCGTAATTTAAAAGGATATGATAGAGAAGATTCAATTTATTTTGTTCCAACTTATAATTTATATAGATAATGATCCAGCAAATACATTTTGGAGTAAATTCATATAAAGCTAAAAGTGGCTTAATATCTGCTGAACGATTAGTTAATTGTTATGCTGAAATAGCACCTCAAACTAGTGCATTTCCTAATATGGTTTTAGGAACAGCAGGGTTTGATGTATGGTTAGATACAGCGGTTTCTTTGCCAATTTATGGAATGCATGTAATGAATGGAGATTTATTTATTGTAGCAGGAAATAAAGTTTTTAAAATTGACTCAGGTAAAGCAAGGACTTTAATTGGTGAAATAACAACTCAAATAGGTCAAGTCATTATGACTGACAATGGTGCTCAAGTTACAATACAATTTCCAGGCGGTATTACTTATTATTGCACAAGCACTGCGGGATCATTATTGCAAATAACAGATGGAGATTTTAACAATTCTGGCTCAATAACAACACTTGACGGCTTTACTGTATCTGCCTTAATAGATTCAAATGAATTTCAATGGTCAGATGTTAATACAACACAAAATTGGAATGCATTAAATGCCGCAACTGTTGAGGCTAATTCATCAAAAATTGTTAGAGTTTATCAAAATAATTTAGAACTTTGGTTTTTTAAAGAAGATATAATTCAAGTTTATTATAATACTGGATCAGGAAATCCTTTATTTCAAAGAAAAGAAGGTGTTTATATTGAAAAAGGTTGTGCTTCTAAATATTCAATAGCAACTCTTGATAATTCATATTTTTTCTTAGGTAATGATGGAATAATTTACCAAACTATAGGATACCAATTAAAACAAATATCTACTTTTCCAATATCGCAGGAAATTGGAGAATATGCAATAATAAATGATGCTATAGCTTTTACTTATATTTTAGGAGGACATAAATTTTATTGTATTACTTTTCCATCGGCAAATAAAACTTGGGAATACGATATATCAACAGAATTATGGCATGAAAGAGAAAGTATTAACAACGCAGGAAAAAGTGGTAGATGGAAAGCAAATTGTTATATAAATTTTAACAATAAAAATTTAATAGGAGATTTTGAAACGGGCGTTATATATGAATTAAAAGATAATTTGCATACTGAAAATGGTGCCGTAATTAAAAGAGAGGTTATAGGAACAACCTTGTTTAAAAATTTTGCAAGAATGACAATGTCAAGATTTATAGTTTGTATGGAAACGGGCGTTGGAATAGCAACTGGACAAGGTCAAAATCCACAAATTATGGGAAAGTTTTCTATTGATGGCGGTAAAACATTTAGCAATGAATTATGGCAACCACTAGGAACGGAAGGTTCTTACTGGACGGAAATATTTTGGACACAAATAGGGCAAGGTCGTTCTTTTATAACAAAATTAAATTACAGTGAGCCAACTAAATTTGTAATTGCTGGCTGTTTTGTAGAAATTGAAACAGAAAATGATTAATATACCAAACAATAACCAACCAGTTGAAGACAACGGCATGATAAAGCCAGAATGGAATACATTTTTTCAACAAATTAAGACAGTAATAAAAAATGATTATGCACAAAATATTGGTTTACCTAACGCCTTACAGCCAATAATTGATGAAAACAAAAATATTGATAGAATTTGGTATAATTTTTTTGAAAAAAGCTACAAAACAACTGGTGCATCTTTTGGTATTCCATCTTCCCAAGAAAAGTTGAGCAGTAAGTGGCATACATTTTTTGAAAATATGTATCAAGAGTTAAAATAATTGTTGATTATTTATTTAAAACATTAATAATGACCATTGTTTCTTGAGTAAATGTAAATTAGATTAAGCATTTATATATTTATGAAAGGATTATCAAGCCTTTACAGAGGTTTGTCAGGTGTTGAGCCAACAGCTGATGACATAGGAGCAGTAAAAAAAGCGGGCGACACAATGACTGGTGCGTTAATATTAAGTGGTAGCCCAACAGAGCCTAATCAAGCCGCAACTAAATCTTATGTTGATAGCAATTCTTCATCATGGGGTTCTATTGGTGGCACATTATCAAATCAAACAGATCTTCAAAATGCCCTTAATGCAAAACAAGATACTTTAGTTTCTGGAACAAATATCAAAACAATAAACTCAACTTCAATTTTAGGATCTGGTAATTTGTCAATAACCGCAAGTGCCGCTGGAACAAATACACAAGTTCAATTTAATGATAGCGGAAGTATAGGTGGAGATGCTGGTTTGACATATCATAAAACAACAAATAACTTGAATGTAGATGGCAGAGTTGATGCTTCTGCATTCCAAGTAAACGGAACAGCTGGTAATGGATATATTGATTTAAAACACCAATCCGCTGACGCCTCTCCTCCATCTGCATTTTCCGCTTTATTTGCTGATAGCAACGGAAATATTAAATACAAAAATGATGGTAATTATTATACTACATATTCTACACATGCCAATACCGCAAATAGAATATACACTTTTCAAGATAAAAGCTATACTTTAGCAGAAGCAGGAGCAAACACAGATATAACTTCTATCTCATTAAATCAAAGTGGTTTAGTGGTTAAAGGTGCGACTTCAAATGCACTTACTATAAAACCAAACGAAACTCTTAGTGCATCACGCACATTAAACTTAAAAATTAATGATATAGATAGAACTATTGATTTATCTGGTAACTTAACTGTTTCAAGTGATGCAACAATTTCAGGAACTAATACTGGAGACCAAACAAATATAACTGGTAATGCGGGAACAGCAACTACTTTACAAACTGCAAGATCAATTTATGGTAATAACTTTGATGGATCTGCAGCATTATCACAAACTATTGCCTCAACTTTTGGAGGCACGGGAAATGGATTTACAAAATTTACAGGAGCAACTAGCACAGAAAAAACTTACACCTTACCTAATGCATCAGCAACAATTTTAACTGACAATACTGCAGTTACTGTTCCTCAAGGAGGAACGGGTTTAACAACTTTAACAACGGCTTATGGTGTAGTATGTGCAGGAACAACAGCTAATGGATCTTTGCAAAATGCTGGTGCAGGAACTAGTGGTCAATATTTAAAATCAAATGGAGCAAGTTTATTACCAAGTTTTGCTAATTTTACACCACCAACAATTACAAAACTTACTTCAGGCTCAGGAACGCACACAACCTCCGCTGGAACTTTATATTTTAGAGTTAGAATGGTTGGCGGAGGTGGTGGCGGTGCTGGATCTGCAACGATTGCAGCAGGAAATCACGGAAGTGGTGGAAATGGTGGCAATACTACTTTTGGAACTTCACTTTTAATTGCAAATGGCGGAGCTGGTGGTGGTGGAGCTGGTAGTGGTGCTGGTGGTCTCGGAGGTTCTACTACTATTAATTCTCCCGCATACGGAACTGGAATATCGGGAGGGGCTGGCACGGGTGGCGGAAATACAGTTGCTGTTCAAGTTCAATTTGGAGGAGCGGGAGCTGCTTCTTTTTTTGGAGGGGCTTCTGGGAGAGGCGATGTTGCCTCAGCAACTAATAGTGGTAGTGGCGGTGCTGCAGGGGCTGCGGGTGCTTCTTCCTTCATTGGAGGTTCTGGTGGTGCTGGTGGATTTATTGACGCAATTATTCCATCACCTTCGGCTACTTATGCTTACAGCATTGGATCGGCTGGAACAAGTGGTGCTGCTGGAACTGGGGGAAATGCTGGTGCAACTGGTGGCTCCGGCTATATTGAAGTAACCGAATATTATAATTAAAATCATATGAAAATAGAAAAATTAAAAGACTTAAGAAGTCAAAAAGGTTTTCAATTCAACGAACAATTTTTTGTTGCTTATGAAGGTAATTCTCAATTTGACGCAAATAATAAAGATTATCTTGCTTGCTTAGAGTTTATTAAAAATGGCGGTAAATTAGAACCCGAATTCACGCCAGAAGAGTATTTAAAAAGAGCAAAAGATAATAAACTTGCTCAACTTGAAGCTTTTATTTTATCTAAAAAAACTGAGAAATATACATCTCACTTTGCACCTGAAATTATAGACGGCTCTAGAATTGGAGCTGAAGTTAAGTTTTACTGGCATGTTGATTCTATTCCAAACAGCAATTTAACGCCTGAAAGCGTATTAAATAAATGCACAATGGATTATGTAAGTTGTGTTAATCTTGCTAAAAAAACTGGCACTGATTACGCAAGCGAAAAAAGTATTTACGATAATTGTGTAAAGCAAAAAATCGTTCCATATTCTACAACTATCGTTAAAGATGGCAAAGAACAAGCTGGTGTAGTAAATATTTTACCCGTTGCATTTTCTATAGCCGATCATATCCAAAATAGAGAAATCAATAATAATAAACTTTTAAAACTAAAACAACTTGAAATCAACGCTTGTAAAAGTGTCGAGGAAGTCGAAGCAATTAAATTTGAATAATATGAAATCAGGATTTGAATTTATAGACGAGCCAGTTTATACGCCAAAAAAAGATAAAAAAGATAAAATCGTTCTTAAAAAAGATTTAAGATTTTATATTAATTTTGCTGGTCAAAGACTTCCTGAGCTTTATATAATTCCTACAGGCTTTGAATCTAATGGCTTTACAATTCCGTTTATATTTAAGCCTTTTTTCTCTAACTTTGATGTTGGCGTGGAAAATGCTATTGCTCATGACTTTTTATACTCAGAGCTAAAAACCTTTGACATGTTTCGTAGAGATGCTGACATGGCTTTTTATAGCGGTTTAAGGTCAAGTAGTTTAGAAGTTTGGAAAGCCAAGCTATTTTATTGTGCGGTAATTATTAGAGGCGGTAAACATTGGAGGAAAAAGAAATGATTGATTTTATTACCATATTTAACTTAATGAAGCAAGCACCAGAATTTTCAATGATGGTAAGTGCATTTTTTATTTACCTTTTTTATTATTGGGTTAAAAATCAAGGCGAAAAAAAAATATTAGATATGATTCAGCCAGTAAAACAAGATATATCAGAAATAAAACAAGACTTAGTAAAAATTAAACAAAACATTTGCCAAAAATAATGGACTTTAAGCAGTTTTTAGAACAAATTAAAGGATTAACCGACCCCGCAATATTTGCTATTATTGCTAAATTTGCAATTGGTTTTTATTTTTTAAAATTATTATTTAAGGGCTTTAAAGAGTTTTTAAAATTTATTTTTGCAGTTAAGGAAAAAAAAGACAATTTTGAAGAATCACAAGTAGAAATTAAAGAATTTAAAAAAACTTTGAATAAAGTAAAAGAAGCTGGTGAAGAGACGATGTTAAGAATATCAAAAATAGAAAAAGATTTAAGCTTTTTAAAAGCTTACAGAGATATAAAACATGGTAAAGATACCGAAATTGAAGAATCAAGAAAAACTATGAAATTAGTATTAGAAAAATTAACAACAAACAATAAATAATTTATGTTAACAAAACAAAACGGAGCAAAAGTTTATTCAATTATTTATTTAATTGCCTTTTTACATTACCCGATTTTTATTGGCATTGATATTTATTATACGCCAGTAAAACAAGAAATATTTGACAATTTAGGAAAGTTCCTATTTTATGCTGGAAGTGGTTTCTTTGCGATTATAGGCTTAGGAAATATTAATTTATTAACTGGACTTTTAAAAAAATAATGCTTAATTTTATTTTACCTTTAATTCTTAAATCTAAAAACTTTGCTATAGGCGTTATTGGCACAATTTTGTTTTTATTTATTGTTGGCTTTGCTAATAATTATTTTGAAACAAAAGAGCGAATTCAAGAATACCAAAAAATAGAACAAGAAACAAAAGAATTTCACCAAGAAAAAATCGTAGAATTAAAAACAATACTTAATAAAACAAAAAATGCTAAAAAAATTGATTATAATGAGTCTGGTAATCTTGATGATGACTTCTTGCTCAAAGCCCTTGAGTAAAAGTTTATCACAAGAACAACTGCAAGAATATATCGATACGCTTCCAGAATATCCGAAGCGTGAGACTTTTAGTAAAGAAGAGCAGAAAAGAATAGCATTGACGCCTGTTCGTTTCAAGGTTTGGGCTGAGCAAATGCTGGTTCTATATAAATGTGCTAAATTTAATGAATGTAATAAATCTAAAAAATAATTTATGGGAATTTTAAAAAAAATAAAAGATTATGTTATAACTACGCAAATTATAACTATTGATGATTTAGAAACTAAAAACTTTAAAAAAGAAGAATGGTTTAAAACCAACACGGGTTTAGATAACACTCCAAAGCTAGGAATATTGACTTGTTTGCTTCATACATCTAAGAAAATGCAAAAGATAAGAGATGCGATTAACTTGCCAATTAATATTACTAGCGGTTATCGAACACCAGAAGTAAATAAAGCAGTTAAAGGAAGTCGATCATCAAGACACATGCAAGGTTTAGCCTGTGATTTTTATATTATTGGTAAAGACATTGAGGAAGGCGGTAAAATTGTGGCTAACGCTTGCAAAAAAAACAAAATTAGTTTTGACGAAATATTAATTGAAAGAGGTTGTATTCACATACAATTTAATTTAAATGATAAAGATAACAAAAGCTTTGTTGGATTTGCTGAATTAATAAACGGCGAATGGGTTGTTAAAAATGCTTAATTATAAATCTATGATAATATTTTTAATCTTATTCTTATTTACTTCAACCGCAAAAGCGGAAGTTTACGAATGGAAAGTGCTTAGAACCGTTGATGGCGATAGTTTAGAGATTGCTAATCAATTCTTACCAGAGGAGTTAAAGCTTTTCGTAAGAGCCAAAGGCGTTGACACTCCTGAAAAAGCCCCGCGCGCTAAATGTAAAAAAGAAAATGCTTTAGGACAAAAAGCTACAATATTCACAAAAAAAGCAATTGAGAATGCTCAAAAGAATAATCAAAAAATTACTTTTACCGAAATTAAGTGGGATAAATACGGCGGTCGAATAATTGCCAAAGTCCTTATCAACAATAACGATTTAGCTCAAGACCTGATTAAAAACGGGCTTGGTAGGGCTTATTATGGCGAAAAGAAAAAAAGTTGGTGCGATTAACTATTTACAATATAGACTTTTTGCTATTTTCCCACAAACACTAATAGACTGCAATTCTTTTGCGTTTAAGCATTCGAGAATAAATTTGCTTTGTTTTTCAGCATCGCAAATAGAATCTTTGCTTTTTATCATATTTGTAATAATATGGAGTCCAAAAAAAACAAAAAATAACAAAAACAAAATAGTCAGCCCTTTGGCTAAAAATGATAGATTACAACTCATGTTAAAACCTCAAAATTAAATAAATAAAAATAATCATACACATTATGCAACCAAAAGCATAATCAATCCTTTTTTCTTTCCAAGGAAGCTGTGAGTATTTATTATACATTAAGCTATGAAAAAGAATAAAAATAAAAACTAAAATAAATAACATAATTAAATAAAACGAATTAAAAGTCGCAAAACGGAGGAAATAAACAATAAAACCGCTCCAACCACACCAAATTTATTAGTTATTTCACAATTATACATAAAAAGACAAAATCCTATATCATATAAAATAAGTAATAATAATTTTAATATTAACATTTAAACCTCTATAAAATTGCTTTTAATTTCTTTAAGAACGACATCTTTAAAGAAAATAGGATTGTTAGTAATATAAGCATCAAAACCCATCGAATTTAGCTTTAAAAACCAATCTAACTGTTCCTTTGTCAAATGTATTTCGCTTGGCGATCCTATTCTTTTTACTTCACAAAATGCAGTATCTCTATAGTTTATATTTGAAGCATAAAAATAAATTGAAATGTCAAAAAACCCCTTCCTAGACCCCTCCGCTTTTTTTCTCTTAAACAAAGCCATTCTTTGAATTTGAGATAAATGACCAGCAGAACTATCGCCATTATCATTTTGAACAAACTCAAGCTCATTAAATTTATTTAATTGCTTTAATTCATATTGCAATAACACCGCTTGTTTATAAAAATATTGTTGCATATCGCTTTCTTTCAATTGCGACAATCTATAAATAAGTAATTCGTTAGAAGTTTTTGGCTCTTTTGGTATATTTTTATTAAACAAAAAGTTAATTTTATGCAAAAATTCTTTTGGCACTAATTTATCAATGTTTTTTAAATCAATATATTCAGTTGTTTTATTTGCTATAACTGGTTTTTTTTTATAATAATTTTTCATATTCTTTTTTTAATTCATTATATTCATTTAATCGTTCTGTAAATTTACCAGAGTTAATAAAATCGAAAAGTTTATCAAAATATCGGTCTCTCAATGTGCCTTTTTTGCCGTAATGCCAAGTTCTTTTAAAATATCCTTTATTTTCGTCAAAATAATTTAAAAAAATATAATTTTCCCAAGCGAAGTCAATTGAAATACCGTAGCGCCTTTCAATATATTCTTCCGCAAATGTTTCAAGCATAACAGGCTTACCATCTTTTAAATCAATTTTATTGCCATAAAAACTAATAAATCTAGCTTTTTTAAGCTTCTTTTTTAATTCTTTTTTAGCCTTGTATTTTTTCCAGAATTGCATATTTTATATAAAATTTTTCAATACTTTCTCAATTTCTTCCATATGTGAAAAATGTGGAGCGTGTCCGCAATTTTCGATAATATGCAATTCAAAGGTTTTAATCCTTTCGGCAAATAATCTAGCCTGAGAGGTATTAACTACTTCGTCGTTCGCACCGCTAAAACAAATTGTCTTGGGAAATTTTTTAAAATTAACATCGAAACAAGAAAAATCTTTTAAATGTAAAAGTTGCTTTTCTAAAGCATAACAGCTTAAAACATTTAAATCTTGAATCTTCATTTTGTCAAAAACAAGATCGGCGTTTTTATCGCAACTAGCACTCATTTTAATCAATTGTTGCATTATTGCTTTTGGATCGTTTTTAAAACCAACCAAGAAATAATCAAACATTTCTTTTGGCATTCCAACTTTATTTGTTTCATTTTCAACAAATTGAAATATTGGTGCAATTAAGATTAAAAGTTTTGTTCTTAAAAATCCTGATTCAATTTTTTTAATTGCTTGTTGCGAGCCATAACTCCAGCCAATAACTACATCATAAGTATCAAGATAATCAATGGTTGATATATCGTCATCTTTAAAAACTTCCTTAAAAGCATTCTCAAGTGTTTTGGGTTCTTGACCCCAGCCGTTTAGGCATAATATTTTTTTATTCATACATTTATTTATAAATTTTAATCATACCAAATTCTAATTATTCCACCGACAATACTAAACTCGTCGGGTGTTGGTAAATGACTCCCTCCGTCTATGCGATTTCTAGCAATCTTTACATCGATAAAAATTTCCATGTCGCCTATTTCAAATCCTATCCAATCTAATTGATTGATAGTTTTAAAAATATCGATAAATTTAATATCTGCATTGCCACATACTATTGCATTATCTTTGCAATCTCCATCTATAATATCTTCCTCGTCTAAATGCCATTTTTCTTTCATTTCTTTTACAAGCCACTTTCTTTTTTCGGCTTGCGATAAATTTTGTAAATTTTCCATATTTTATTTATTTTAGTTGTTATTCTAGTTGATTAACAAAATAGTTTGTTTCTTAAAAACAATTAAATCTGATAATCAAATTATTTATTTTTTCCCCTCCAATTTGTTAATATTTAATTGTTAACTTCTTTACCGATTTTACATCGCCGACAGTCATTAATTTAGCTTTCTCAATTGCTTCATTAATGCTTGTTTCGTCGTGATAACTTTCATTGCTATATTTTGCCTCAATCTCAAATTGATTAGATTTGAACCTTGCAAATTTATAATCTTTCATAGATTGCTTAACCTGTTCTTTAATTTCTTTATCAAGTTTTTCATACTCTTTCTTTGCTTCCTCAAGCTCTTTTAATCGTGCTAATTTAGCCGACAAATTGCTTTCAATAGGTAATTCAAGAGTTCCTTTTTCAAGTGCCAAAAACTCGTCAATTTGCTTATCTTTTTTAGTTTTATCAGCTTCGTCTTTATTAAACAAAGTGCCTTTTTCAAATTCAGAACTAAACCAAATTAAGCTTGCAGTTAATGCTTGAACCATTTTTGGGTCTAAACCAACCTTAAAAGTTTTTGAGTCTAATATTTGATGCTCTTTATTAACTGTTTTAACTTCTGCAATATGAACTTCGCAAATTTCTTTTTCATGAAGCCACAATTGAGCTTGAGTTTGAATATAATAATTAAAAGGCAAACCATCATTCTCAATTTTAAACCACTGGCTTATGTCAGTTGTTTTGCATTCAAGAATTGTGTCATCGTCTAAAATATAATCAATTGTTGCCCTAAATGGAAATTTGCAATTTTTAATTATTTTATCTTTTACTGTTTGAGATTCAGTAATTTTTGGCTCACAGAACCAATCTAAAACTAATTGATTTATGTTTGTTGAACTAAAATAATTATCTTTTACCGCTTCCTCTAAACTTTTTCCACGATTTAAAACTTTTGCGGTTTGAGTTGCATCTTTTGTTTTAATTAGTTTTTTTTCGCCATTATAATTAACTTGAAACTTCTCAAACTGTTCTCTATTAAGCATCAACTTTTTACCAAGCGAATATCTCGTTTCAAGATAATTAGGCATTGCTTCTAGTTTTTGTCTTATTGTTTCGCTAATTAAATTTTCAGCAAATAAGTTAGCCGAATATTCTTTTACGATGCCAGCAATTTCACTGGCACCGATAATTTGAAATCTATCTTTCATTATTCACCCTCCTTAGCAACTCTAAATTCTTCTGCTTTTATAGCGTCAATCTCTTCTTGAGTTAAAGCCGTTTCTTGTTTTTCAACAACTTTGTCTTCAGCTTCAAAATCAACCTTTGGTAAATCGTTAATAATTTTTAATTCTGGTTTGGTTTCGACTGCAATTTTTTCATCTCTTATTCCTTCATAAGTTGACATTTCATTTGCAATTCTAAGATTAACTTTTTTAACCGCATTTCTGATAACTGTTTTTAAACACATTTGCCCGTAATCAGTTGTTCTTTGTTGCGATTCCCAAACATTGCCTAAAGCCCGTGTTTTAGATTTTTTTCCATTAGATCCATCAACCCATTTTTCAGTTTTTGCCATTTCCTCAATTTCTTCTTTGGATAAAACGCAAAAAGTTTGTTTACCTTCTTTTGTTAGAATACAATAAGCTAAAGCAATATTTTCTTTAGTTCGTATGCAGTTTCTAATGGGATTATGAATAATTTGTGGATTACTTCCCCTAATTTCTTGAAAAAAACCTTTTTCTAATTCTTCTTTGGTAACCAATTCAACTTCAATTGAGTATCCCGCCTCTTCAAGTTTTGAAACATAACCTTTATAACCAATAATTAATTGGGCGGTCATTGTTTCTGTCCATGTATTACCTTCTTTACTTTTCTTAGAATAAGGTATCAAATAAGATTGTTGAGCTAGTCCACCAATGATTAAGCCAAAACTTGCAACATCTTTTGCTACTTCAATTAAATTTGAACATTTTCCTAATTTCGGGTTTTTTTGAACCTCTAAACTTAAGGTAGCCATAAATTTATTTACATCAAAATTTTTAGGCAATACCGCTTCAAAATATTTTTGATTTGCAAATATATCTTTTTTTTGTATAGTTAATTCAGTTTCATTTTTCATATTTTTTAAGTTAAGTTAATATTTTTAAAAAGGTTTTTATGTGGTGCGTGGGAGTATCATAATAGGGGCTTAATTAATAGTCAAGAATTATTTTTAAAAATCTTTATTTAAATCTTTTAATGTTTTTTCGGTTTTATCCATAACCCCCAAAATCTCTTTAAATTTATCGCTTAAAACACTTTTATCATCGTTAGCCCATTTATAGCATAAAATCACTGTCCCTTTTTTCCTTTTGCCTTTACCTCTAAAAAAATAATCATGGTAATTGTGCCTAGCTTTATCATCAACCGCATTTGCTACTTCAATTGAGTCAATTATATGTCTCAAATTTGGAGCTTTTTCATTTAAAATTTTAGCAAGTTGATTAATGTTTTTCTCTTCAACAAAACCTTTTGTTTTGATTTTAGCTAAAATATAGGCTGTTTGAGTTTCTTTCATTTGTTAAAAGTTAATATTAATAATTTCGCCGTCCGTTTTTTCCGATTTTTCAGAAAAAAGCTTTGGCTCTTTGCTAGTTCCGACAATATCTTTTTCGATTTTGACTAAAAATAATCGATTTGATATTTTTACTATAACATTTTCAGCGGTATCGTTCATTATTTTATGTATATTTGTTGATATTTAAAAACATTATCAGGATATTCTTTTTTAACCTGCTCTAATGTCTTAGGCTCAGGCAATTCCTCACCATCTTCACGCATGCCCTTAACATGAAACTCTAAAGCTTCCTGTGCCATGTTTATTGCGTCATTGAGGTTTTTACCTACACTTACGCAACCGTCAAAGTCGGGGAATACTACGCCAAAATCTTTGTCTATTACTGCGATGTATTTTTTTATTTCGAGTCTTTTTGTAATGTCTTCTATTTGGTTTTGTAAAGTTTCTTTTGCTAAATCAACCTCGTCCCTTAATTCAACAATATTTTGTGCTAATTTCCAAGGTTGTTCTAATGCGTTGTCTCGGCAAGTAGTCATTTCATTTAATCTTTTTTGAAGCTCGTCAATAATAAAAATAGCTTCTTTCGCTAATTCAATTCTGGCTTCATGGCTAGCACGATCGCAAAGTTCCCCCGTTCCCCAATAAAAATCTTCGCCTCTTTCTTGTATTTCATCATTAGAAATTTGTCTAATACTTTCTATTTGTTTTTGTAAAGTTCCGTTCATATTTTTTAAAATTTAATTAAGTTTTTCTCGTGAAGCAAAATAATCAATCGCCCAGCAGTGTCGGCTAGTGATTCATTATTTTTTTTAGTTTCAATAAAATCAAAACTACCAAAAGAGTATCCAATATTGACAATATCTTTTTTTGGGATAAAATTAATAGTTAGATTAACCAGCATTCCAAATAATTTTTTATGATTTTTATGTGGAATTTCTCTAGGCAAAGCATCAAGCAAAGTCTCTAAATCGTAAGCTCTAAATCCATCAAGGTATGTTTCATATGGACAGCAACAATCCTTAGAAGTCCAAACCCAAAATGCTTGCCTTGAAAACCCAATCTCCGCAAGCTTTTTTGATATTTCGTAATTTGTTGTGTTAGTCATTTTCTACCTCTGGCATAAAAAATTGTGTGGTGTCTCGTATTATGATTTTTGGATTATATTTTTTTAAAATCCTAAAACTTCCGTTTATGAAAGCTTTTTTTGCTGCATCATATTGTGCAATAGTTGAAATACCATCATCTCTAGTAAATCCAGCTAAATCATAATTTCTTGGCTCGAAAATATGTTCTGATTCTTTGGCGACATAGATTTTTCTCATAAAATTATCTCTTCTAATTTCGGGAGTTTTAATAATGCGTATTAAACCTTCTTCATTTTCAAAATCATATTTAACTTCAAACTCCTTCATCATGTAAAGAGCTTTAATCGGACAAGCATAATAATATCTTTTACTCATTTACTACCTCGAATTGAATTGACCAAACCCAAGGATTAACCTCAAACTTCTCTTCTGGTTTTTTGTGAGTTGCGTTCCAATTTTTTGCAAAGTTGTTTGTAATTGACCCCGCAATCAAAATATTGCCTTTTCCTTCTAACCAATCATAATCAAAACCTTCGTTTATGCAATCCTCCTCATTAATATCTTGCAATTTTTCCACCCTAATCTCTTTTATTTGCAAAGTTAGGCGTGAGTGTTCTTGCTTCATTTGTTGGGCTGGTTTCCAAATATATCTTTCAGCATTAGCTAAGTTTTGTTTGTAAGCAACTTGACAAGCGAATATATTGAAACTTTCTTTAACAAAAATCATTTGTCCTTTTTGATAATGCTCCTCCACATATACGCCGCTATTTCCCCATTCCCAAGTTCCTTGTCCTGCAAAATTTACATTTTTTATGTAAGTTGGAGGTTGAACTTTAATCACCTCCCTAAACATTCTTTTATTCCCCGCAATTATTGCTTGCACTTCTTGTGCTGTAAAAATTCTGCCTTTCATACTATCTCCCCTCGTTCATTTCCCAAAGCCTTTCCGCTCTAGTCGCTTCTTTCTCATCTTCTGTTTGATTTTCCGCCCAGTATTCATCAAGCTTATCTTGAATCGCTTGGTTGATTTTTATTGTTTGTCTTTTCGATAAATAAACTTCACGGTCGTTTATGTAAAGCCAAACATTATTGTTCGGGTCGATGTGCTTTTTTTCGTGCGTAAATAAAGCATGTGCACTATAATCAATTAATCTATCAATTGCACAAGGAATTGTTTCAATTTCCAAATTACCTTCTAATTTTTTTTCAACAATAACTTGAAATAAATCATTTTCTAAAACAATTTCTTCCGCATCTTTTGTTAAAAGTTTAATCAATTCTTCTTGTAATCTATCAGTAATTTTTTGATTCTGACTTGGTTTAAATCCTCTTAATTCGCTCGCATCTTCGCCATGTATTGTTTTTTCGATGTAGCGGGCATAAGTGGCATAAGGAATATTTGGATTTTTATTAGTAAAGTTTGCTAAATAACTGGAATAATCAATAATTGTTTTAGCATCTTTTACAAATTCCTTTCTTGTTTTAAAAATTTTAATGTTCATATTTTTTAATTTTAAGTTAATATTTTCTAAACCCCTCCAATTCGAGGGGTTTAATTGCCTTTTTACAGAAAGCTAACTGTTGTCAACCCTTGAAACTTACCAAAGCGATGATGGTAGGTTGACTTGCTCGTCCCAGAGGTTTAGTATTAAATATAATTAACTAAACTTAACCGCTTGATTAATGAAGCTCTTTCGAGCGATTTAACTAGCTCAACTTGCGTTGTCTAATATTTCTGCACTCTTCTTTACCTAGGCTAGGTTGCGGTCTTTCCCAGCTGTATAGCCGTTTTTGACTGGTGCGAATTTTACTTCGTTCAAAAACCACTTGCGGGAGCGACCCACCGAATATTTAAATAATTAATAATGCCAATCCCAACTAAACTGCCAAGCAGTTTCTCCGTTGCAAATATCTTCAAAATTTACTATTTCTCCTTCATCTAAAAGTTTAGCATCTTTTGACCGCATTTTGATTATTTGTTTATCACCATTTTTTAGATAAAATATTCTTTTACCAAAAATGCTATCAAATACATTACCGCAGTCTCCTAATGCCTGTATTTTTACCTCATCTTTAAAAATTACATTATGTGTTATTTTTAAGATTTTTACTTTGTTTTCCATTTTTTATTTTAAATATTTATAAAGCTAGTGTTGGCAAAGATTTGCACTTTGCATGAACAAACTGAAAGCAATAACTCCAGCGTTAACTGTAAAAGTGTTTTTCTTATATTGTTAAAGTAAGCGTCTACCTATTCCGCCACAACACTAGCCATTTAAATATTTATAAAGCTAATGGAACTGAATTTGAATTTTTATGTCCAAATTCTACAGCTTGGGTTCCATTAGCCATTTAAATATTCACGATTTTGGCTGACGGAGTAGGACTCGAACCTACGACATTAGAGTTAACAGCTCTACGCTCTACCAACTGAGCTATCCGCCAATATTTATTTACGATTTTGGTTGGTAGAGAGGGATTTGAACCCACGACCTACAGCTTAGAAGGCTGTTGCTCTATCCAGCTGAGCTACCTACCAATTGGTATCAGATGATGGATTTGAACCACCGACCCAAACATTATGAGTGTTTTGCTCTAACCTGCTGAGCTAATCTGATATTTATATTCACGATTTTTGGTGGGGGTGAGGGATTTGCACCCTCAATCCTCTATTTTTCAATAAAGCGAAGCCCTATAGCTAACCCCCGTATTTATTAACAAAGCCCCGCATACTCTTTCGAGATTTCTTACTGCACCTCACGAAACCGCTATACACAACTCCGCTTTGTTATGCCCTCTATATTCCCTCATGCCGAAGTCCATCGGCTGGTCTGCTTCTATTTTAAATTAAGTCTTAAAGCTTGACTTTTTTATTTTTAAAAGTCTTTTTATCAACCTTCGCAACCCATATTATACAGGGCTTTTTATAATGCAAGCATTATTTTTAAAAATAATTAAAATATTTTAACTTGATTCAAATAAAGATCCGATGCCAACAAAAAAAATTGAAAAAAGACTTGTAAGCAAAACATAAGCCTCTCTTTCTTTTATTAGCCAATTTATAAAATTAAAATCTCCCAAAACAAAAGAGAATATTAAATAAAGAATAACCGCAATATGCGTTATAATTCCTACAATTGTAAAGTATTTCATGATTTTAAATATTTGTTTTGAGCCATTTTATATAAAAACTTTGCTTGCCAGTTCCAAAGATTAAATTTAAATTTACCCTCTATAACTTCATCTATAACTTCATAATGTATAGAATCTTTTCTTATTGTTTTGCAAAAAAAGATTCTACTATTAAAAACTTTTTCGTCAAAATAATAAATAAGTTTTGATTTAGAAAATTTATAGTTTTTGTTAATATCGTTAGATTTAATTAAATCCCACAACACTATAAAATTTAATATTTTTCTCATAAAGTTGTTAATACTCCCACTATTGCAATTAAGCACGGCAAAACTATAATAACTGTCAACATTTAATCTCTCCTTTTTTAATAATAAAAATACCCTACGGTAAGCTTAAATAAAGTCCATAAAAACAAAAACAATCCACTCATAATTATTATAATGATTAAAACATCATCGTCTTTCATAAAATTTAATTTAAGTTAATAACATTCACTAATTCTAATTGTGATTTCGGAATTACTTCGTCAATCCACTTATTCTTAATAATACAGCTATCCGCACTTGAAAGGATAATCTTCGCCTGCGAATACCCTTTTAATGTTTCAGCTTTATCGACTCCTTTTATATCTTCTTTCTCAAGAAAATTATCGAGTATGATAAAACTAAAAATATTATTTTTAAGTTCAATAATTGCATCAACAAAATTATCAACGCAAGTTAAATCAACATCTAATATTTTAGCTTGATGTTTTAATAACAATGTTAATATTTCCGAGTCTTCGATTAATAGAATTTTAAGCATAAAATATTTCATAAATTTTTTCAGCTTGCTTTTTAGCGGAAGCTCGAAGTGCAAGCCAATCTTCATCACTCATTTCCATATTCGCTTCAATTTCTTGAAACGGCTCCATTAAACTAACAATTTTTAGTTCAATTTCCTTTGTAAACAAGTTATTATCGATAGTCATTTGAATTACATCATTCATAGCTAAAATAGCTTTGTGTGTATTTACTTGGCTATTTTGTTTATTCATGATTAATTTGATAGCCTCGCAAGCTAATTTATCTAATCGTTTAGTTAATTGATATAATCTTTCTTTCTTGCCGTGATCAGCTAAAATATCGACATAGCAATTAGTGCATAACTTAAAAAATTCTTCTGTTCTAATCTTAATGCCATTAAAAGCTAGCGTGCCAAGAAAATAAGGCAAGATAACAATTTTGATTAGATTTGCGTCTGATATGTATTTCATAATTCTTTGTTATGATTGTTAATAAACTCATCTAAATTAAAAGATGAATTTTGTTTTATAATTTCGTCGATTTTCTTAAAATTACCCGCCGATATTAAGGCTTTGTATTGTTCAACGCTGTCGAAGTATTTTAAAAAAATATCTCTGTTCTGATGATAAAGTTTTGCTTTACTTGCATTTTCAACAACATTCGCAAGTATGTGTTTAATATGTGTCATTTGCCTCCCAGAATTTGCTTTGTTTGCCGTTAAAGTTAAATAAAATGTCTCCGCATTCGCCTTCACGATTCTTAGAAACAATTATATCTGCTTTACCCTTTACATTATTGTAGCATGTAAGCCAATCGCCATAATGTTTTGAGTGTTCGGGAACTTTTTCTCGCTCCAAGAAATATTCTTCTCTATGTGTAAACATAACAATATCCGCATTTTGTTCTATAGCTCCCGAGTCCCTTAAATCGCTCAGGATTGGTCTTTTATTTTCTCTCGAATCTCCAGCCCTCGATAATTGCGATAAAGCCACAACAACAATATTGAAATCTTTTGCTATTTTCTTTAAGCCCTCGGCAATTCTTGATATTTGTTGTTCTCTTGAAAATTCTTTACCCGAGCTTGCGATTAATTGCAAATAGTCGATACAAATCATTTTAATATCATTTTTAAGCATTGCCCGTTTAATTTTACTTCTGATCGTTAAAAGATTTATGCCGTTTTCTTGGTCTAATATTAAATTATAATCTTTCCAAGTATGCCTATTATTTTCTATTGATAGCTTATCGGCTTCGGTTGTTGCTCCGATTTTTAATCTATAGGCACTTGCTCCAGTTGTTTCATTTAGAAATTTTCTTGCCAAGCTTTTGTCCGATACTTCCATTGAGAAAAATAAAACTCCATGGCTTAAAGAAACATTTTTAGCAAAGTTTAAACAAAATGTAGTTTTTCCGCTCGATGGTCTGCCACCGATAATAACTAGATTACCAAGCTCAAAGCCTCCTGTTAGAGTATCTAATTTATCAAATCCTGTAAAGATTAATTCTTTTTGATGATTAGATAAAACATCATCAATAACTTTATCAATCTTTTTAGGCTGATTAGACATGTTTATTGATATGTCGGCTATTTCTCCCTCTAATTTTGTTTTAATAGCATTAAAATCGCTTGTTTTATCGCTTATTATCGAAGTTAATATCTTTTTTAGCTCTCTTATTTGCCATAATCTAATTATTTCATTTGAATAAGATTCCATATCAACCAATCCACTAGTAGCATTAGAGAGGTTTTTTATAATTTTAACATCAATTTCATTATTTTTAACAAATGTTGAAATAATCCTAAAGTCAACAACCTCACCAGCTCCGATTCTTTTAATGACTTCTTCGAAAATCTTTTGATAATCATCGAAGTAAAAATGTTTAGCTTCTAAGTTTGGTGATTTTAACAAATACATGTTATTTGAAAGAATAGTGCCTAGTAGGGCTTCTTCTATCTCTTGATTAAAATTTTCTTGTTCCATGTTATTTGTCCAATAAATGTCTATATTGACTTAAAAAACTAGGTTTGTTGCCGTCTGCGTGTGGGTCTTTAAACCTAAATGCAGGAGGTATTTTATTATATAAATCTCTCCTTAAAAGAACCTTGCAATTATCAATAAACTGATTGTTTGTTAAATTGCTACACTCATCAAAAATCAATTGAAGCTTAATTTTAAAATCTGATTCAGTAATAGAAACATTTTGGTCGATTCTCATTTGTGAAGCATATTTTAAAACAACTTTTTTATTTAGTTTTTCTTTAAGCTCATTTTCTTCTAATGGCTTAAGTATATCATTTTTAACTTCTAGTAAATTATTCATTAAAACCTCCGTTTAAATCGTTTAATATTGAATTGTATTGGTCTAATGCTGATGATTGATTATTTTTACCTTGTGAATTTCTTTTGACATAATCCTCAATTTTAGTAAATTTTTCTCTAAGACTTTTAGCTGATTGAATTACTGGAAAATATTCTTTACCATAATTATTTGCTATTGTTTGTATCGCTTGTTTTACATCTTCGATTGGATTTTGTCTAACTGATAAATCTTTCTCTATTAATTTTTTAATTTCGTCTTCCCAATTTTTAGAAGATAATTTTCTTTGAAGTTTTGCTTTTAAAATAAATAATAAACCATCTGATAGTTTTTTATAAATAGAATTAGCTTCATTTATAATACTTTCATCTGGGTTAGGTTTTGGGTTAAGCGGATTTGAACCTATAGGTTTATTTTTTTTTAGTTTTGGTCTTCCGCCCATCTTTCCATTTTCTTTGCTTGCTATTGATTGCTTAAATCTTTTCTCAGCATCTCTTTTAATATTATCAATAATTGTAGCAACAACCATTTCAACTGCTAAATCATCAGTTTTTAAAATTTCAAAAGTTTTATTAAAACAAAAGATTATTTTAAAAACTTCTTTGATTTGTTCACCAGACATTTTAGAAAAATATTTTTCCCAATAATCTGTATAAATCAAAAATCCTGATTTGTTGATTATTTCATTTTTTAAATCCATAAAATTTTTTTATATAATTTTTTTTATTTCTAATAACTAATTTCTTTTATCTAATATCTTTTAACTAATAACTAATACCTAATAAGGGTTATGATAGGTTAGGTTAGGTTTAAATAGGTTATTTTAAAAACCTATTAATAACCTAAATAACCTATTAGGTTATTACTCTTTTATAACCAATTTACCCTTCTTATTCCTATTGCCAGACCCCTTTAACTTAATTTTATTTTGTCTTAAATATTTTGTTAAAGTTGAGTTTGTAATTTTTAAAATTTCACAAGCTTTCTTGTTAGAATTGTTGTGATAAATGTTTAATAATTCCTCTTTGGTTATTTCGGTTATTTTCATAAAATTAATTAGTTTTTTTTGTTATAATGATAATAATAATAAAAATGATAATGTCAAATAAAATTTTTAATATTTATTAATTTTTGTTAGTCAAATTGTTTATATAAATATTTACCGACATCAATCTTAAATAAAATCTGGCAAAACCAATTCTAAAAATAATTTTACTAAGATATTTTCTTAAAATTATTCTTACTTTTAATTGATCAATTTTATTTTCTCCGAAATCAATATCTGATAACTTTTTATCTGTGATTTTTTCAGCAAATCTTATTAAAAGTTTTTGTTTGTTTCTACTCAAATATCTTACTAAAAAAGTTTTATCTTTTGAATAAACTAACTTACCGCCAATGACATTTCCATAAGCTTTGTTAATTACTTTTATTTCTTCGTCTAGTATTCGCCAAGTAAGTGGTAAAAGATTATTCATTATTGCTCCACGGTTAATTGTTAGTCAATATTTTGTTAATGATTTTTTCACAAATATCAAATGATTTTTTTAATTCCAATGTTTGTTTTTTTTCCGTTTTATTAATTGCTTTAATTTTATCAATGTCAATTTTTAGTGCTTTATTAATTTCACTTTGATTTATTAAAAATTTATTTATTTTTTTTATTATAGTATCTCTCATATGCTCCACGGTTAATTGTTAGTCAAATTTAATTTAAAAAAAGTATCAAAAATTAGGACTGAATATCTTCTTTTGTAAGTTAGTCCACATAAGAATAATACATTTACGATTGTTTTTAAATCGCCGTAATTTAATATCACCGCAGGTCTACCGTCTATATGCGTGTATTTATCTCCGACTTTTGGAAGTTTAGTTGTCAGTTTAGTTGTCATTTGCTCCACGCTTTGATTTTGGCGAGGTCAAGCGTGGATTCTTGACCCCATATAAAAAATATAAACCTGATCCACCAGATTTAAAGGAAGGAAAGCTACTAACTTTATTACCGCTGTATCTCATCAAGCAGTGTAGCGTGCTTCGCTTTCCAGCGATAATGATTAGCAACCAAAAAATCATTATCACAAGTAAGCGAAGAGGGGATATGAAACCCCTCTTGCCGAAATATTAACTCTTTTTAAAAAATGTCAAAAAAGACAAACATTTTTTACCAATTTATAAAGTCTAAATCTATTTGTCAATATCTTCTTTTTCGTTTAAAATAATTGCTGAAATACAATTGATTAAAATATTAAGCATCAAGCAAAGGCAAATGAATATAAAAACCATAAATAAAATATGGTTTGTGTAAGCTAGAGCCGTGCCGAATAATAATAGAATTATTGTTAAATAAAGTTTTTCCATATGTTTTATTTATTGTTAATATTTTTAATAATTTGTATTGCGTCGTAAAGATTTCTTTGAAACTCTTTCGACTGTCCGAAAATGTTCAGTGCTTGGTTTTGGTCGTTGAGTAAAATAAAATCTTGTTCAAATTCTGCGTCAATCTCTTCTTGAGTCGCTGTTATAGAATATTCAAAACAAATGTAAAGAGAACCCCTGCAATTTATCAAAACTATAAATCCAATTTTTTTTTCTAAATAATTAAGTAAATGATTTAAACTCGCCCCGCCCAACTCTTTCTTAATCTCGATTTGTATTTCTTTTAAGTCTTTCATATTTTTTATTTTAAGTTAATATTATCACAAGAAACATCAAAATGTTTCGGGCAAGCGTAGTTATAGTAAGTCTCAACCGTTAGTTTACTATTCTTGTTCGTGTAAAAGTGCGAGAATAAACTAAGCGTGATTATTGCGAATAAAAGAAAGATTTTAATCATTTTCACCTCCGATCAATTCATTTAATTTAAAACCAGATGCTTTTTCAAACTCAATTATTGTTTTTGGAGAAAATTCTTTAGCAAATCCAATAAGCATTTTTAAAGCTTCTGCACGCCAAATTTTTTTATTATTTTCTAAAACAATTTTTGCGTCATCCGACAATGTTTTTTTTCTTTCTAAAAAATCAAATTTAAGTTGCTTACTCATTTTCACCTCCGAGTAATTCGGGATTTTGGTAAATGTTGCCGACAATATATCCGCCATTGCTAATTGGTTTAAGATTATAATTGCCGTTAATATCATATTTTGCTTTAACTAAATCATTTCTAAATTTTCTCCAAACTTTACCGTTTTTAAATTCAAAACCGTCTAAATAATACCCCACATCAAAATAATTATAACCATCATTGAATTTTACCGCTCCGACTCTTTTATAATTAGCGTCTAAGTCATTGTTATAATATTCTTTTGAAGAAAGTATATCTCCAATAAAAATTGGGTTTTCATTAGCATCAAGTAAGCCTATGAATTGCGTAACCACATAATTAGGATTATTTAAATTCCTCATACAATCTACATTCGTAAAATCTAGATGCCACGCTTTATTGTGAATATCTAAAGCTCTAAATTTAATTTCTTTACTCATTTTCCTCCTTTATTTCTGTTAATTTTAAATATTGCTCGCAAAGTTCACGCATTCTAAAAGCATAATCTTTTTCGGTTTTTGATAAATCATTTATATCGACTTCATATTGTAAAGACTCAACGCACTGTTTTAAATCCCAAAAAGTATTATGAAATCTGCAATAAGACATATTAGCCATTTTTCCCCCTTTTTATAGTTGCTATACCGTTGGCGTCGGCGATTCGTTTAATTTCCCGCTTAGTTATCGCGAAATGATAATTATTGCTTTCATCAATTAAAGATTTTGTTCCGCCTACACTACCGTTTCTAAGCTTAAGGGCTTCTTTTACTTGTGTTTCAACTGTGATTTCTAGAGTTGATTTTTGTTTAAGTTTTATAATCATATTATTTGTTTCCCACTTTTATTTGTTTTGGTAGATTTGATAAATTTATTTCGCATAGTGAGCTAGAATAGCTTCCGCCAAAACCACCACCTCCGCTAAATTCAACTCCAACAAATTCAAAGTTTTTTTCAATATCAAGATGAACTGTTGTTTCTCCAGAGCCACCATTTTGTTTTTTAAATAGTTTTTTTATAAATTTCATATTTTTAAGTTAATTGTTGATATTTCCGATCTGAAGTAATTTATTTAACCCTTTCGAGTAAATTTTCTTTTTAAATTCAAGTGCTGAGTAATTTTTTGGCAATTGATTTATTTTTTTTTGATATTTTGTGATTAAATTATAAAGTTTTGCCAATTTTTTCAATTCTTTAAAAGACATAAAATTTTAAGTTAATTGTTAATATTCCAAACTTCAGCTATTACTGCGTGAAGCTCTTTAGCGTTGAATTTTAGTTTATTTTCAAATTCAACTTTATATTTTTTTGATTCATGCGATTGGTTGAACAAAAAGATTGCAATTAATGCGATTGTTAAAAATATTTTATACATTTTTGAAAGCCCCCGTTTCTTTTTTAAAGGCGTCGTTTGGCTTAAAAACATTTCTAAGCATTTCACAAGCTCCCGCATCACCATCTCTTACTTCTTTAATTATATCTTTAAAATTGTTTTTTTCTTGGGTCGAACCCGCCCAACCATTTTCTAAAGCTTTTTCAACTTCGTTAAGAAATATTTCATTATTTTCAATTTTTTGGATTTCTATATCAATGTTGTAAAGATATTTGTTCAAAATTTCAAGCTCTTTAGCTTTTGAGTCTCTTATGCTCGCGACGGTTTCGCGTTCGGTTTTTAAGTGAATTATTTTGATTCTATTTTTCATATTTTTAGATTTTGAGTTAATATTTAT
>Ga0247722_10000161_pt1 | contig 41822 bp, 38 predicted proteins | sample MSEWelMarce3H_FC_FD_189094 | JGI IMG/M metagenome (GOLD analysis project Ga0247722, IMG submission 189094) | Subsurface sediment microbial communities from gas well in West Virginia, United States - MSEEL Well Study Marcellus 3H_FC | ecosystem: Environmental > Terrestrial > Deep subsurface >... | reverse complement strand
CGGTGGCGGCGGCGGTGGTGGTGGTATGCCAAGCGGATCGCAGCGCGGACAATCCATGCCTCAACCTCAGCAATTCGCACCGGTTGGAACACCACCTCAGTTCGCAGCACAGGCAGCGTATCGCGCACCTCCTCAACAACCCGAGTATTCGCGTTTGGGTGGCGGGAATGGAAGTTTGCGTGGATCGATGGATATGCGCGCCCAACCGCGCGGCGGAGGTAGTTGGATATAAACCTATCTTGTTGTATTTGTATAATTGATTATGGTAGATACATAATGGATTATGCGATTGATAATTATTTCGAAAATAACGTCGATGACCGTGAAATTCGAACCGATTTCGTATACGACGAGCGTCGGATGTGTTCAAAAATATACGTATTCTTAAAATCGATTGGACTTGTTTTTTATACATTGACATTCACTACATGTGATAAACCAATCGTTTTCCTAATAATGAATACTGTTACATTTTTATCTATTCTAAACAGCGCGCGTTATGAGTATAATCATTATCGAAGATATGGTACTACTTTTTCATCTATTGATGAATATAAAATATGGAAACAACAACAATTGCCAAAAACGCGTATAATATTTGCCGGGACCGAACTAGGAATAAAAATATGGTACATTATAAACGTATTTCCGCCACAATTTGATTTCGGCACACCATGTAATCTCGGTAAAAGTATTTTACATATACACATATCAGGACTCTTTATGATTTATGTTGTCGTCGGCGTGTTTTCAGCGTACCTGTTATGTACGTCGTGTTGCTATGATGTAAGTCATTACCAACCACATACATACAATGCACGTCCGCGCGAACCAGTGTCAGAACCTCTACCCGCGATGAATGATGTAGTATTGAATATAAACCGAGAATGCTGTATTTGTATGGATACCGATAATATTCAACCGTGGGTAGGATTACCGTGTGGTCATATGTTTCACACATCATGTGTTTCGCGGTGGATCACTACACATCATACGTGTCCAATTTGTAGGTTTGACATGCGTATTATTGTATAAAAATCGATTTTTATCCGAAAAATTGACCTTTTCTCCGAAAAATTGACATTCCTATTCAGGAACGATTTTTCTCCGAAAAAATTGAAATATTTTTTCATGATGCACATACTTCATGCTGTCTCAAAGAACAACAACAATCGTTTCAATGTCGTCTACTATCGACGCCGCCGCCATCGCTGCCATCCAGAAAAACTACAGGACTCACTACATTCGTTCTTGGTATGAATACCAGCGCGTCACACCATCCCATCTTCATTCGATCAAACATTACAACGCGGCATGCGAAGAACACGCAAGTCTCTACGAGAAACATATCATGGTCCTTCGCGACAATGTCACCAAGATCACTGGATGGCATTATACGACTGGATGGCCTGCCCAGAACTGCGCCGATACGGATGGATACGTCGATGTCCGTACCGGCAAGAAATACACGCTTCAAGGAGAAAACTCATTCTTCAAGGATATCGGTAAGTAAAAAGGTATGGCACGGAAGAGTTCCCGGTGGTTTTGGAACTTTTTTATTTACGGTGTGAACGACGTCGATATTTTTTGGTTTGCTTGCGAAGACGTTTGATTGTTCGTTTTGCTTTCATTGATTTTTTATATTTTATTGATTTTTTAGATTTGCGTTTTCCGCCTTGTGTATTACTGAATCGTGTACTTACTAAGTCTATTAATCCATCTAGTGTAAAATCAGGATCTATAAAAAATTTAGGTTGATTTGGGTTATTTAATTGGGTATATCCATAAAAAATAAGTATAGGGTTTTTTTGACTTGTTTGTATTTTTGCTGAAAGTTCTCTATATTGTTTAAGTTTTTCATTTTGCTCGAAATCTTTTAAAACAATAGGACGTTTATCAATTAATTCTTGCTTTCTCTTTTTTAAATTCTCAAAATTTTCTATATTTTGTTTTGCGATTTCATAATCTTTTGGCGGCAAGAATTTTGCGGCTTGTTCTAGTTTTTTCTCCTTACGGACGGTATGCCAGTTTAATCCTTCTTTTTCAATTCGTTCTCTTTCGTCTATTTTTTTTTTACTTTCATTTGCCTTTATTTCTGCAGTTTCGAGTTCACGGTAAATTTTAGATGATTCCAGGCGTATAGCATCAAGTTCTTCATTTGTTTTGTCAACTAATGCATCAACCTCTTTTTTTAATTCTGTAAGTAAGGGTTTTTGTTCTTCAATCGCTTTAAATTCATCTGGACTCAGAGATGCAGTTTGGAATAGAAAATTCATATTACTAAAATCAATATTAAGCATCTTTAAAACGTATGTTAGCCTATTTTTACTAACATGTATAACTCTTGGGTTTGATAATTTAACCGGAACGATTGTCATACCACCAGAGGTATTTTGTGGATATGTTGTCATTGTTTTATACTTTATATTGAAATCATCACAGTCAAATCCAATCAAAGCAACAGGTCGTCCTATATAAATCTTGTCTTTTTTTTCTCCAGGCATGGCGGTAACTTGGCTTGACTGAAATAAAGATTGTAAAAAATCATCGGCGAGGAAACTATTTGCGTTTTTGCCATATTCTTCGTAGTTTGCAATAAATTCATCATTTTCGCTTAATGGTGTGTCAAATCGGGTTGCAATATCACTATCCTTATTAACCAAAACTTCATTAAATAGTCTAGTGTAATACCATCTTCGATCTTCCGAACGAAATTGTAATTTATAAAAAGCAAGAACGAAACTTCTAGCAGGAACATATGGACCATTTTTCGACCATTCTTGTTGATGAGCAACATGAACCGCCGCTAAAACTTTGGGAGCGCCGGTAGGTCCATTCGTTTCATAATTGGCACTACGTTCGGCCAATGCTGAATTTTGTCGTTCTTGTTCATCCTTAGAAAGTGGTTTTTCAATTTCTGTAAATATTTCTTTATAATCCACTCCACCTCCATATCTCAGATCCTCGTATGTATGAATATAACCATATTTGCCGTCCTTCATTATAATTGGACCTTTTCCTTTGAACAATTTTCCTACTTGTGGAGGCCATTCAGTAACATTTTCTAAAGGTTCGGGTTTTTTGTCTGATAGTATGTTCCATCTTCTTATTATATGAGGGTGCTGGGGGTTGTTATCTACATAATCAGTCATGGTTGACCACCACCCCTTCTCACCTTTTTCATTTGTTACAATTTCCCTTCGCTCAGTTGGAGGTTTATATTCGGCGTAATGTTGTTCTATACTACTATCACCCATAAAAAATAAAAGATAATATATATATAAATATATTATATTTTCTACATAGTAAATATTATAAAACTGATATATTTTCATTCCATCCTGCAACTTACATGTTATCGTTCAAAGTACAATAATATATCTATTGCCACCTCACACTAAAGAAATACCGAACCCATTATATCATTATATCCTTTAAATAAAATGAAATTGTGGAGTATATATATATAACTCCGAATGGATTCGAATGTAATAGGACCAACAAACGGAACCATACAGTATCTTCGCGAATTATACACAAAATACGATAATCTCGTCAAATACTCCGCATATGCGTTCATTGGTTGGTTCTTATCATGGGTTCTCTTTTTCATCATGTTACCTTTCATGATCAGGTACTACGGAAAGATCCGCGGCGCGTCGTTGAACTACGGTTTTAGTTGGTTCTCTATGGTTGCAATTATTCTAGGTTTAGAATTCGGTCTACGACCGTGAAAATCTCTCGAATCAGTCAAATATAATCCGTTCGAATGAACACTTTTCAGCCAAAATTCAAACTTTCAAACTTATAAAATCCAACGTATAAGTTTGAACGACTTTCTCGCCGAAAATATTTCGTTTAAAATTTGATCCCCCAAAATTGAAGATTCCAAGATTTATAATGTTACAACCCCGTTTTGGGGGGATCAAAACCCCGTTTTTGGCGGTTTGGCGGCTACCTAGTGTTGCATCATTCGTACGTTGTAGTCTGACCATATATGGTCTAGTTTACCCCTTAGTGTTGTACAGTATGGTCTCCGGAGGCGTTTTTTTGTCGTAATCCTGGGAAAATGTCCAATTTGCTGTTTGCGCTGGAGACTTTTAAAACACGATTTCGAAAACACGAAAAAATGGGTTTGTGACTGAAATGCTCACAATTCCGATTTTTAGTCGAAAAACACGCTGACTGACTTTTTTCGGGGATCGGCGGCGGCGGGTGGTCCGTCGGAGGCCCGCGCCGATTTAGGCGTTTTTTTGTCGTAATATAGAGTAGATGCGACCACACAATGCCACACGATAAAACCAAAGTATCTTATAATTGCGAAATATGTCACTATATATCGAGTAACCGATCCGACTACGAACGCCATTTAATGACACGTAAGCATCAAGAAAACGCCACATACCACACAAAAACGCCTCCGATTCCATCAGACCCCTATACTTGCACTTCTTGTAAAAAGGTATTCAAGCATCGCACAAGTATATACAAACATAGATCCATATGTCCCGGATCGCCGGTGCTTGTCACGTCGACCACCGCGGCAAGCACCGCCCCGACTGCCGCAACTGCCCCGACTGCCACTGTAGGTACCGAACAGTATTTATGTGAAGTGATCACCAAGAACCAAGAACTAACTGCGGCAATGATTATGCTTATTCAACAAAACACCGAACTTCAAAGTAAAATGATGGAAATATGTAAAAGCGGTGGAATAGGTGGAGTATCAAATAGCCATAATACGAATACAAATAGTCTCAATACTACGAATAATAATCAGCAGTACAGCCTGAACTTCTTCCTGAATGAGCAATGTAAAGATGCAATGAACATGAAGGATTTCGTGAATTCGATCCAGTTGAATATTACTGATATGGAAAATGTTGGACGCTTAGGTTATGTCGAAGGTATGTCGAACATTCTCATCGACAATCTCCAGAAAACGGATGTATACAAACGACCGGTTCATTGTAGCGATATTAAGCGGGAGACCCTGTATGTCAAGGATGACAACAAGTGGGAACGTGAAGGTCCTGATCATGAGAAAATGGTGAACGCGGTCTTAGCCGTAGAACAGAAAAACGTTGCGCTTGTGAGTGAATGGGCGAAGGCGCACCCGAGTTGCATGAATAGCCAGACTCGAGAAAATGAAACGTACTTCAAACTCTCCAAGGCAGTTACAGATGGAGAAAAGGATGGTAACATCGCAAAAGTGATTCGACGTGTTGCAAAAAATGTCATCATTGAGAAGGAATGACGACACGCGCATACGCCGGCTCACCTCGTTCAAGCATGCGTAATTATTATATCGTCATTATATACCAGAATAGGTGATAATCACGATGTCAGAAGGCAAATCTCTCGCAATATACAATTGTCAAACTTGTATGTTTATAACAAAGAACAAAAAAGACTACGAACGTCATCTTCAATCAAAAAAACATCGGGTTTCTGCATTTCAAATCCCGACCATAGTTGCAAATATTGATGATACTGCAAAAGATGTCACATTGCATAAACCGCCGATGTGCTTGAATTGTCATAAAATCTACAAATCTAGGACATCAGTCTATAAACATATGAAACAGTGTGGCATTTCGACGCCAACATCGCAAAATCAGAATGAAACCGCCGCCGACTTGCATTCGGAATCAGATACACGTACACTCCCGAACCCCGAATCAATGTCTCCCGAACAAATCCAATATATTCTTATGGAAAATAAGATACTCAAAAAACTTCTTAAAAAGGTGATTCCCGGTTATATTGACTAATATAAAACGATATCATGTGTATATCTATCTGAAACGTCACCAGTCGCTATAATCAACCGATGAACATCGAATACATCCTTCCACTTGTCACATTTTGGCATACAATTTCATCCCAGATCGTGAAATACAAACCGCCCACAATTACGAATAACGCGGTTAGTTTCATCCACTGTGTCTCATTTATTGCTCATTATAATTACGAATACAATCTGAACTATGCCATACACATCAGTATCGGGTTTTACTTCTACGACCTTCTCTATATTTTATCGCAGATCTGTAAAGAAAGATCCGAACTCAAGCAACGCGCACCCTTTATCATGCATCACATCGCAGGAATATATGTATTGAACGCAATACTATTAGGTGAAAGTCAAGAACACATCTTAGGTGGGTACATCATACTTGAAAAATCAAATATCATGTTATACATTTCTTATTATTTACGCAAACAATACGCGGAATACTATAATTTAAATATCCTGTCCGATTTCATCCAACTCTTATCGTATTCTTACTATCGATTGTTTGCACTGTCATCGTTTATCTATATGAATAGAGTACCTTTTTCCCAGTTTCATTTCATGACGCAATTCTTGATCATCGGGATCTACTGTATGGGTTACGCATGGAGTTACCGTTTGTTTCAAAAGAATATCGCGAATTACAATACACTTCTCGTGGCACGTTCTAAGAAATATTCTTCGGCAGGATGAAGGAGCGCACCCGCACCGGATTTACTCTGGATCTCTCGGATGATGTGTTCATAAGAGGAAGATGGCGAACATCGAAGGAACATGTCGATATCAGCCCTTGTCGGGTTCGCATTCCCAGGAATAAGTTGGACCATCCTTAGTGGATTCTCGAATATTATGTAAATAGATATACTAAATTATGTATATATAGTTTTACATCATATTTCAATGTCACGCGTGAATACACACATACTCCCCCTTCCAAACGCACATTTCATCTGGTATTGCGCGTGGTTTGCCGTTCCGTCCGCAATCTATGCATACGCCCACCCCACCACCACACATTTCGCACCCATCCCCGCCGCCGTATTCGCAACATCCCTCCTTTACTGGAGGAACCCAATTCGCGATTCATGGCGCCGTAAACTCGATATGGCCGTCGTATCCGCTGGTCTCACCCATCACATGTACTACGCGCTATACCATCCGACTCCACACACTCCGACGTATCTCACGCTTATAGGTGTATCAGTGATGTCATACACGATTTCACAGTACTACTTACACCGTGAACAGTACTGGCCCGCAACATACACGCACGCAATGATCCACCTCGTCGCCAATATTGCGAATATAGTACTGTATTATGGCATAAATAAATTTAATATTATTATGTAATAAAATAAATGGAAGAGGAGGTCATTGTCAACCAGTATTATCTATTCCACGACGCGGAGACGCCCGACGCACCCGCCACGCAGTCACGCGTGCTCTCATACCTCCTGAGAGAAAAAATCATGGTCTACGCGAAAATAGAAACCGATCCGGATACATTATGCGATGCACACGTTACATATGACTTATCCAACATTGAATGGGTATACGACGTCAATAATCTCCGAATACCCTATTATGATGGAGTGCGAATGGAGAAGATCCAACTCTCAAAAGAAGACAATGTATACGACTATATCTCCACAGCAAGTATAATCCACGATGACAACCAAATCATTTGCGGAGAGAATTTCCTCAGTCTCGCGGATTGTTTTATAGGCTCTGTTTATTCGTTGCACGCCAACCCAAATACACCAGCATTCTCAAAACAGAACATTCACATCGATTGTATCAGTGATACCGATGACCTCTTCATCGAACAGAAGTGTATATTTGTAAAAACCGACGACATACAACATTTTTACGAGAGATTCCAGAATAACTTAGAAGACAAGATCATCATCACTCATAATTCCGATCATGAGATTAGTCGCCAAGGATTCGGCGAACACATAAAGAAAGTGAAACGGCAGTATTCGCAAAACTGTTCGTTCCTCGACGAAGAAAACGATAAATTAGTACCCATCCCCATCGGAATCGAAAATCGTATGTGGTTTGATCATGATATACTGCACCGTATTCGAAAGCGCCAAGATATACCGAAAACAAAAGGCGTCTATTTCTTTTTCTCGTTAGGAACACATCCATCAAGATCGGTCTGTTACAATGCATTACGCAGTAAGTTCGAATTCAACACAGGGCGACCTCGTGAAGACTATTTCGTGGAACTGAAGCGACACAGGTACGCGATCTGTCCGCGTGGCAATGGTCTAGACACGCACCGATTATGGGAATGCCTCTATTTAGATGTTATACCGATCATGCTGAAAACCGACAGTGTGAATATCGGTAAGTTACCGATTATATACCTGGATAATTGGAGTGATTTAGATGTAAATAATCTGGTAGCAGAGACGGCGGCGGTTAGCTTTAAAGATCAAGCACTATGTAAAATAACGATGTCTTCAATCGATATAACCAAATAGATATTAAATTAGTTACATGTAATGTAAACGTGATAGAACTTTATATTACATGAATTCATTCGAACAAAATGGATGGTCGCTTGTATTTCACTTACTTACGATAACGACGGGTTCTACTATATTTGGTAGTATATGAGCGTTTTTTTGAGGATTTGACATTACGGTTACTCTTTTTGTATTTGCGAGATGAACGACGACGACGACGGCCACCGTCTAAACTTTTCTGTGATTCTAATAACGCGGTTCCTTCTAATTTGTCGTTTTTTACAATCTCTAAAAAATCATTGCGTCTGAAAGGAATAAAGATACGCGCGCTATCTTTACTAGCCTCATTTTCATATATAAAAAATGCTTTCACAAGTTCGTTTTGAGAATTGAAAATACGAAGAAATCTAATACTCTTTTTGTTTGGTGATACAGTATCAATAAGTGTTTCTGCGGTACTTACAGTGAACCCACATGGTATCCTTTGGTGAGGACTATTAGGATAAACAACTCTTTCTTTGGCGTCTAGTTGACCCTTTATATCGGTTACAACATAATATGCATTATCAAATAGAGGAGAAATATCACTTTCCTTTACCAACTCATTAAATGTAAAACATTTTCCTAAAACAGCATTTTTACGTGCCTCATCGATTTTTACACACTCATCAGGACTCGGGCCACGATTTTCATTGAACAGTCGTCGCTCTGTATCACTCGCTCCTTGATGGAGGTATCGTGGTCCAGACGGAGTACAACGTTCAATTAACTTATATTCATCTACTGAAGCAAATGTAAATGGGTCGTCGACGGCATATAGTTTATAATCGTTTTTAAGAGTACTAGAACGTGCAAGTTTGCTTGGTTCAAGGTCTTCTCTTAAATTTGCTAAAGTAAACTCTTTTTTTTCATCAGGTTTATAACCTCCGATTTGAATCATTTTAATAGATTCTGTAGAATGTTTGTTATATATTCTATAAATATTTTCTAAATATTTTCTAAATATTTTAAATATCATTTGAAACATGTGTTATTTTCGAGTAAAATAACGATGAGTCATTGGAGTAACAAAATATATGAATAAAATAACAGAATATAAACACAACAGTCTAGTTATAATAACCACGACAGGCATAAATACGCACTATCTAAAAATGAAAGTGATTATAAACAATAACATATACGACATAACCACATTCATATCAGAACATCCTGGCGGCGCCGGTGTTTTTACAAAATACGCAAAGACTGACAATGACAATAACAATATCCCCGATCTAACCGATAAATTCAATGAAGTCGGACATTCAGAATACGCGGTAAATCTTCTCGGAAACTACAAAGTCGAAGAACTCTCTGAAGATGACCCGCGTTTTAAACGAGACCATCGACTAGAGTACAACAAGACTAAAATATCAAAACTCATCACGCACGAAGACAAGTTCCATATTCATAAAAGCATGGGTGTTATCTCACTCCTGAATTATTTTTATCTTCTCTTCGACTGTCTTTACAGTGGTGCTACTGCCGAAATGACGCTTCGAAGTGTGGATGGAAGTTTCATCGGACTTACCTGGGTGCATACCATTCTCTCGCTTTCTGCACTTCAGTTTCTCATTCCACGTACACGTACCGGAATTCTTCCGATGATCTGGCAAGAATTTCGCGCACATTCTATCGTATTTGCTGTGCGGAGTTTCCTCATTATTAACGCATTGTATTTTCTATTTGATTCCAAAGACACAACTTCCACATCAGCTATCGCAGTCCGCCTAGCCTTTGTTCTCTTTGCAATGAAGATGGCGGATTTTAGTACAGAGCATCTTCGCGAAAACCCGAAAGAGACTACAACTGCAACAATGCCATACTGGAGTGACTGCCCTGCGTCGCTTCAATCCGCAATCAAGTATTTTTATACACATTCGCAGTTCATGGCGACGATTGTTTGTCTTTTTGCGGAAATTCCGTATATCCTTGCCGTCGCTTTCCCGATTCAGATTGCGTCATTTCTAATGACACTCGTCCGTAAAAACATCATTTCGGCATTCTGGTATCATATGTTCTATGGTGGTAGCTTGCTCGTCGTATACTTGATAAACGCGGCGGACGTCAAATTGTATCCACTCATCCTCATCGGCGTTGCATTGATATACGCACGTGTGAATCTGAAACTCAATAAATACATTCTGTGGACACTCGTGGCACTCGTCGGCGGGTTCGCGAAATACGCGACATCTGACAAAGTATCCACCGATGACATTATATCCAAACTCGTATGGATGGCAGTTCCGATCTTGTCGTTATTTTACTATTATATCACCAATGACGACGAGACAAAAGCAAACATTCGCGAAGAGTTCATGAACACTATATTCGAAAAACAGAGAATTCGCGAAGAATCCAATCACCGAGTCTATAAAAACATGACATTTGGACGACAAACCGGTCAACTTCACAACAAAATTACGATACAACTTTGCGAAAAGTATCCGAAATATAAACCAGGAATGTACTTCAATCTGTATTTTGATACAAAGAAACGGCCTTATACACCGGTTGAATACACGAACAGCACGAGCACGAATGACAGTGGCGGCGACATTGCGACATTTCTTATCAAACGTGTCCAAAATGGCGAGGTATCTCCTCTATTATGCGACAAGTATCTCGTCAATCAGACAGTATTTGTCAAAGGTCCATTTGGTGTCAGATATTATGACCCATCCCCAGATGTCATGTCGTTTGTGTCTGATACAAACAAAATATATGCAAAGTATATCCTTATGTGTTCATGTGGATCTGGAATCACACCATTATATAGTATGGGTGTGGCATGGCTGCAAGATGATAAATGCCGACAAGAACAAAAGAAACATCAGGAACTTCATTACTTGTCATCCTACCGAACACAAGATGAAGCATTGTTAAGAGTTTCAACGTCTGCTAACGCTGTCTCTAGTTCTGCGATCGTTAAAGAAAAACTATATATTTCAAAGGAAAATACGAAACTTACACCTGCTGTATTAATAGAATATCTAACAAATATCATCGAAGATCCGGATCAAACAAATACCCCAGAAGATATCGTAGTGTTCATTTGCGGTACACCGGCATATTCACAAATGATCAAAGATACTTGTGCGATTGTCAGCGCAGGAATCAAGTACTATGAGTGGTAAAGTAAACGTTTACATACGTATTTTATTATGATTACTAATCGGTAATTATAATAAATCAAATGAATCAGACGATTCTTCTAACTTTCATGCTACTCGCGTATATCGCGCCAGTTGCATTCGTGTATTACAAATACAATACCGCCGTACCGAGAAGCATATCCAGTATCATTACAAGTCAAGAACCCTTTTTCAACGACATTGCGCCTCTATTCCAAACCAGGTATTTTATCGCAGCATGTATGCTGATTATGGCCGCATTTACGCTGGTTTACGAATACCAAAGATGCGTCGACTACATGAATTCGCGGATGTGGTCATTGGCATCGATCGCCGTTCTTTTAATAGGGATTTTCGGTGTTATTTTTATTCCTGAACATGACTCCACGCACTACGTGTTTGCTGCCGCGACATTCTTCGCCATCACTGGGTTTATGACGGGGCATACATTCTGTGTGAGCATCAGTGCCGACACAGACATCCATGACATTCTCCGTATCTTTCTTTACGCACAATTTCTATTTATGCTCGTGACGGTTATCGGTGTCCTGCAAGACGCGGCGATATTTGCCGTCGAGGTGCTTTTTCTCGCGAATTTCGCGGTCTTTTACTTATACCTTCATTATCATACTTTCTGTAACTCATGTTCGCCCTCGCCTTCGCCGTTGTCGTGATCGGGTGTATCTAACATCTGACGATGTTGGAGATTCGCACCGAACCGATATTCCCGAATGTACTGATACAGTAAAAGCCCACCAGACGCCCCCAAAAACAACAAAGAGACGCCGATGATCGAATCAAAAGGCTCTTTGAACCAAACAAACGAATACGTCAGCTGAATCACCCGGCGAATTATATCCAGTCCACTCAGCAGGATATTCGCAGGAATCGCGCGTTGTTTGCTATTCAAAATATATATCTTATTGAACATATAGAGCTGTAACCCAAACGCAATGAAGAAGTACATCGTCATCGTCCCCGTAGTTACTGGCGGCACATTTTTCGCTGTATAATAGAGTGCCCAAGGTGCCGCAAGCACAAAATAAGTACTCTGAAATATGATTTGAAAATCAATATTCGGCATCACGTCGCCATATCGAGCCATTGAATACTCGATCACATTATTATAGGTCGAATTCAAGAAGCATGAAATGAAAACAATCACGGTATTCTGAAGGACATTCTGCGCTCGATTATCGGCGGCGGCCTGGTAGTGAAACACATACTGCGCGGCAGCCAGTGCATGAGATACCATGAGTGTAGCGCAACTCGCGTAATAAAGCCGAGTGATCGGTTTTTTAAGGAGGTACTTGAACCACGGTATATTGAAAATAATGAAACCGGACCGTAGTATTGTATAATAGCTGAGTGTTACAGTGTTGAGCGCGTAAAACACGAATACGGTTTCGACTGTGTAAAGGACACCGGTCATAATGGGATATTTCAGAATATGGCGGCGTTCTGGCGACAGATAAGATTTGATCTGCGTCCATGAAAACTTCTTGATGAAAAAACAGCTATAGAATGGGGTAAATAGAAGACTCAGAAGAACATTGAACCATTCGTTTTTATAGTCATAGTTGTTTGTGATATATTTCATACAAATTAGATATTCAGTTAAGGTTACTACGAAGAATATCGAATTTACGACGACAAGCCAGGTCATATACAGCGACCTTGATCGTTTCTTATTACATCTTATACAATAATTGCATCTATATCCGTATCTGTTCTGTATACGGATATAAACCTATCACGCGATACTATACATACTACCTCATCCCACCCTCGCCGTCCACATCAATAACACACCCACCATGTCGAAAAATAGATACAGCACACCTGAACCCGAAGTTCCAGATTGCCAAGATTGGACGACTGTAACATTATCAAAGTCGAAATCAAAAACCCAAACCACGACCCAAAAAACGGCAACAGCAAGTACATCATCCGTCAATTCAGCCTCCGCCGTCGTTGCTGCGACTACTGCCAAAACCGCCGGCGGCGACGATGATACAAAAAAGACCAAGTACATCGCGAAGGTCACCAGCGACGCCGTAAGAACTGCGCGATGCGAAAAGAAATTCACTCAAAAGGAACTCGCGCAAAAGTGCAATATGGACGTGTCGATTATTGCAGAGATCGAGCGCGGAGGTTGTGTATACAACGCAGGATATGTAAACAAACTCCAGACGGTCCTAGGAGTGAAGATCCCGAGGGCCTAATCACATTACATTACATTACATCTCATCCACGATAGACAATGAAGCGTTCTTCGGCAATACCTTCTTGCGCGAGGAATGCTGCAATTTCAGTGGAATAACTGCCTTGTAGCACGATAAAATCCTTATCTGTTTCTTTATCTTTTGCAATATGACCACCGCATGATAGTACATCCTTACTCTTGAGTTTCTTTAGTATTTTTACAAGATTAAACTTATCTGGAATACCTTCTATTTTTGTAATTGTCTTTTTTCCTCGATGAACACTTATCATTATTTTTTGTGCGAATATGTCGTCGTCATCATTAATATCGATATGGACGCCACCGCCTCCACCACCGCAAGGGCGAGCGACGGTTACTAGGTTGATCGGGACAATGTTCGATAATACAATATTTGGGGTTGAAATTTTGGTATTAGAGGTACTAGTGGAACTAGCGGAGCTAACTGACATAACTGATTGTATTATATGTAATATTGTATTTAATTCAATTATATATAATAAACAAAAAGAAACTTAAATATTCTAACTACTAATAATACATATTAACAAAGGAAATGGGCAAGAATAAGAACCATAAGAAGCCAAGTAAGTCGGGTAATAAATCCAAACAGTCCGCTTCATCAAAGGATGCTAAGAAGCCAGTTAAGATTGAGGATGTTTCGCCTGAGTTTCAAACGATCATTCTCGATTTTCTGCGCGACATTGATTGTTCATTCCCCGAGTACCGTGAGGTCCTTGAGAAGTATTTAGGATATTCACATGAGATGAAACCTATGCCGGATGAGCTTTATATTGAGTTGTACTCACATTGTAGAGAGGTGTATCCGGTTAAGTTTTTTGATATTCTTTACAAAAATGAGTCGTTGTTTGCTGCACCCGCCGCCACCGATGCCGCAGCCGCAGCCGCACCCGCACCTGATGCAGATTCAGAACAACCGCCCCTTGAATTCCTTCCGGGAGTTGATTTCCGAGAGATTTGGGCGACAGAGGATATCACGAGCAATACCAAGGATATTATCTGGAAGTATATTCAGTTGATCCTTTTTTCCATTGTAAACAATCTCTCGGATATGGGATCTTTCGGAGATACTGCCAAGTTGTTCGAGGCAATCGACGACAATGAGCTCAAAACCAAACTCGAGGAGGTCATTGGTGAAATGGGATCGATGTTTGGGAATGCCGCGGATGGTACTGCCTCCTCTGGTGCCGAAGGAATGGACGAATCATTCAAGAAAGCAACCGAGTTTATGAATGAGGCGTTTTCGGGCGCTGCGGGTGCGGGCGCGGGTGCTGGTGGCACGGCACCCCCGATGCCCGATGCCAGCTCCATCCACGAGCATCTCTCATCGATTTTGAATGGTAAGATCGGAAAGCTCGCCAAGGAAATCGCAGAAGAGACTGCTGCTGATCTGAATCTGAATATGGAGAATGAGACTTCCATGAAGGGCGTGTTTCAGCAACTTCTTAAGAATCCAGGCAAGTTGTCCGGAATTATTAAGACGGTCGGTTCCAAACTCGATTCCAAACTGAAATCGGGTGAGCTGAAAGAAAGTGAGATCATGCAAGAGGCGAGCGAGCTCATGTCAAAGATGAAGAGTATGCCGGGGATGAATAACTTGGCAAGTATGTTAAGCAAGATGGGAATGAATGTTCCTGGAGGTATGGGCGGGGGTAGTAAAGTGAATTTTGGCGCTATGCAATCACAATTGAATAAGAATCTGAAGCAGGCGCAGATGCGCGAGAGGTTGCTCAAAAAGGTTCAAGATAAGCAAGCTGCGACTGCTGCTGCCGCCGCTGCTTCTGCCGCCGCCGCTGCCCCTCCTCCCGCGAATGGACAAACTACATCTGTATTTAAATCTGGTGAAAAACCTGCCAAGACACCGAGACCTACTAACGATAAACAAAAGAACGATTGAATTCATAATTCATAATTCATAATTCATAATTCATTCTTCATAATTCATTCTTCATAATTCATTCTTCATAATTCATTCTTCATAATTCATAATTCATTCTTCATAATTCATTCTTCATAATATATAAGTATTATAGTAACTTATATATTACCATATAAATCAACCCATTCACGCTTGTATACAATGACCAAAGATCAGCTTTTTTGGGTAGAAGATCCCGCCGTGCTTATGAACAAAGACTACATTCGCGAAATATGGCCACAAACCGAGATGGAACCTGCCGCCAAATTGAACGCGATTACCCGCTTCGTCATTCTCGCCACAGTTTTAGGATACCTCATTACTTCCTCTTTCTCGATATTTATGTTGGGTGGAATTACTTTAGGAATTATTGTCATGATTTACAATTTCATTTATAAGGGGAAAGCCGGTATGGAAACCGAACAAGCAAAGAAAGTATTAAAAACAAAAGAGGGATTCGCAAACAATATTGACAAACCGGAAATGTATGACCTCATGCGTGATGAGTTTACGGCACCTCAACCGATGAACCCACTAATGAACCCGCTTCTTCCAGAAATCGTAGACAACCCACACCGCAGAAATGCAGCCCCTTCATTTAATCCTGCAGTTGAATCGGATATTAACGAGGCAACGAAGCAGTTTGTCAGTGGTAGTTTTGATACGAATGCGAGTAATATTATAATGAATGGCAATGATGTACCATCTCAACCACCGAATCACACCCCCGAAGAAACATATGGCAAATTATTCGGAACTTTAGGTGATAATGCTGTTTTTGAATCTTCGATGCGACAATTCCATCCTGTAGCAAATACCCGTATTCCAAATGACCAGGATGCATTTGCGAAATTCTGTTATGGTGAGATGAAGTCTTGCAAAGAGGGTGATGAGTTCGCATGCGGGCGCATCAATTCACGTCTTGGCCCGATTGTTGGACAGTAATTCCATATTACGTCTTACCGAAGAACTAGTATTACAATACAATACTATTACAATATATTATAAGATATTACAATATATTATAAGATAAATCACACAATGGCCTACGTACATAACTTTTCATTTGACAATATGTCGCGCATTGGGTGCGATACTGGCGATCTCTCGCAACGCAACGTGCAGAACCTGAATGCTGCCAACTATGCGCTCAGCAACTTCTTTTCGACCGACTGCCAGATGGAACGCCCGATCCAGTTTGCCACCAGCCAGCCCAACGTTTTTTACAAGGGCGGACATGGCGGGTTTGGTGGATGCACTGTTGATACCAGCTCGGAGCTCTCGATCGGAAGCTTGAACACACACGCGAAGTGTAAGTTGAGTCTTCTTGAGCGCCCCTTCAAGACCGTTCCTTATTTAGGACGCGGTGCAGTGAATGTCGATTTTGAGTCCAAGATGCTTCAAGGCGACTTGAATACCAATAAGAAGAGCATTACCCAGCTTTCGGAGCAACTGAACTCCGCGCACAGCGACTATCCTCTTCAGGAGGAGTTTAAGTCGACGATTAACAACCCGGCGAATTATGTGGAAGGCGCAGCGGTGAATGGATGGATTCGTGGTGGAGTCCCGTCGCGTGAGCTGGTGCGTGACCAAGAGTACCTCTTTAATGGGGGCAAGTAAGCCATGCAGACCCCCATTACCACATGTCAAATTCAACGGATCTGGTCACATGTCAATCCATAGGCGACGACCCCGAGCAGAGCGAAATCACAGAGCGATAGCGGAGTGATGTAGCGATGCGATACATAATATAAAGTTATATTTTCATATACTTTTATATATCGATAATTGAAATGGATAATAACACTGAAAATTCGGGTATTGTAGAACCTTATGAGCTTGAAGTTGAGACGATCTCGAATACCCAATCGAATACTGATTCTGGCCCCGAACCCGGCCCCGAACCCGAACCCATACCGATTTCATCTCCATCCGAAATCGATCTCTCAGGGTACCAATATGATATTGTCCCTACCTACAAGATGATTGAAGACCCCGATGATCAAGATACACTATTCCGTATCCAATTTCTTCAAGCATTCGGAATCACAACCGACGAATACCACCCAGAGATTGTTTCTGCAGTGATCAATGATTTATACGAACGATACAAAGATCATACAGGAATCCGAGAGATTTTAGAGTTGCATCCATTATATAATTCGGGTATAGTGGATTCACAGGATACAGACATCCATGACAACGAGGAAGACAATGTCGAAGCCATACCTCCACTGTCCCCGTCTCCACATGAACGCCGATTTGTGCCAAAAGAAAACAATAGCGAGATGATTTTCTGCATGATGTTTTCATTTCATTTATTCGATCTATTCCATGCTTGTCTTCGTCATGCCAAACATAATGAAGAAATACCAAAAACGCTACGCGATGAGATCGTGGAATATCTTAAAACAAGATTTTAATATACAATAATAACAATAATAGAATAATATTGTTTAGGATATATAAAGAATGGCATCCACACGAAACAAGAATACGCGCCCCGATTTTAAGATCGAGCAAAATGCGCAAAAAATGACACGCAATTATGTCGCATTTGAAAATGGCTATGCAGGTAAGGCATTCGAGCCAGCATTAGCATTTGAAAGTGTTGGGATCCTCCCTACGAAGATGTCCCGTGAGCATTTCTCCCAGAATTCAGTGGATATTGAATCCGCGTTATTTGGTATCAACTCTACGAATCTTGTAGAGCCCCAGGCCCAGGTTGTCCCTCAACTCAAGCAACTTCCCGAGGTGAAATTCTTCGAGAGGATGGCGCTGTTCATGCCGGAACCGCTGGTGGTGGAGAAGGCGGCGAGACCATTCCAGCATGCGGAGTCGAAGTTGTTTTAAGGGGGGTGCGCCCCCCTACGGCGCTGGCGTCGCTTCGCTCCGCGGTAGTAAAAAAAAACATAAAACTATTTTCTCCAATACTATCATAAACTGATCTTTGACCCCCCCCTTTTCTCACCTTCGATGCAAACTCTGCAATTCACCAACCCTAACCCCCGCACTTCCCCCGCGGGTTTCTCCGGTTCCTTTAACGCCAACAACCAAGGCTACAGTGGAACTGGGCGTGTAACGATCGGCAACGAAAACCGCCATGTCTTCGTCCAAGGACAAGTCGGCGGCGGCTGGTCTGGTGGCCGTCCTAGTGTCGGCGGAATGGTCGGCGGAACCATCCGTTTTTAGGACATTCGCCGAAAGACGAGTATATGATCTTCCCCAATATTTATCTACCCTTCCTAGATAAATATCGCCATTGGCCACCTGACGCGGCGTCGCAATGCTTGTGTGTGTCACCTCCGTAACGAGTACCTTTTGATCGCCCTGTGTCCAGTACATATACGGCGGACTTACCATTATTTTTCCATTGAATTTGTGTCTGCTCGGATGTAATACGCGCAATCGCTGTTGTGCCTCCGAGTACCATCCATGATATTCGCTTGTATCTTCCGGAAACGGTGTTGATGATGGAGCTGGAGGGCAAATCTTCGTGGTCATTGTTCGTCGTTCGTTGTGTGTTTGATAATAGTATTTACAATTATTATCAATCAATTTTTTCAATTTTATTCTATATCCTGCCATTAATCAACCATGTCCAACCCTGCAAACCGGTTTTGAACTTTGACAACACCGGTTCCTTTTGAACCCTTTAATTTCCCGCCAGGTCCAGCATCCATGTCATCAGTCTTGGGAATCTGAACCGTCAAACTAGGAACCATACGACCACCTCTCGACGGTTTTGCGCTACGGAAACCAGATCGTGACTCTGGATCTCTTGGACCCGCGCCTGCACCCGCACCCGCACCGGTCTTTGAACGTTCAATCGGTTTTCTTTGAAATGACCGTCTATCACCGGTAGATGCAGAAGCCGACGATTCGGAAAATTTCGATGCCCCCGCCGATTCAGCCCCAGCACTAGCCCCAGCACTAGCCCCAGCCCCAGCACCCGACGTAGCGTTCAAGCACGCCAATTGTTGCGCCGCCGCCAGTTGATTCACATAGTTAATCACGGTATGTTTCGTGACAAACGCACCCGACTCCTTCATCGTCGCCAAATACACGTCATAGTGCAGCTTGTACATATGCGTCTTCAGCTCGCGATCATAGTCTTTCAACGGCTTCGCATCCTTCTTGACGTAATGCTCAATGTAGGCGTCATAGAGGCGTTGCGTGTAATCGTGAAGACGGTCGCGGAACTGACGGAATGCGCGTGAATGCTGTGGGTGGTACTTCAAATACTCATCGATTCCATGATCCTTACGCAGTTGAAGATACTGCGCCATCAATTTCTGCTCCATACCCTTACGCTTCTTCACACTTTCATACTTGGCATTACGCATCTTGTAGCAGAAACCAGTGTCCTTGTCCACAAACACCACACCCGGCAATGAAACACTGCTTGCGGTTTGAGGTGATGAATACAACGCACAGTAGTCAGACACGGTATGAGGCGTAAATGTCGCAGTTGCAGCATCATCCGCCTCCGCGTCCGCAACACATGTCAATCCAGAAGGCATATGTGAAACGCTTCCGCCAAAGTTGGCAGAGAAAATGTCGCGATCTATGCGGATTGCATTCACTCCCACAACTGATTCTGGTGCAAGTGACAACTGGTAGACTGCGATCAAATAGAGCTTCGGAACAGTAATCGTGTTGACGATCTGATACTTTGGATGCTGGACAACGAATGAGTAGCAGTAGTCCTTAGGGACAGTGTCCATACCACCAGGAAGCAAACTCAACACCTCGCAAATACGACGGCGAAGCACTTCTTGAACACTGAGCCTTTGAAAGGTCGGTCGACTACCCTCATCATCCGCTGCTGCCCCCGCGCCTGCGCCTTCCACCTGAGCCTCTGCTTGCGCCTCTACGATATGGTCAAATGACACTTCTCCAACACAACTCTTCGTTGCGACATACCACTTGCCACTATACCAGAAGAGATTCACCATAATACCTTCAACCAGCTCCTCTGCTGAAAGATGACCTCCAGCAGAATTCACAGGCAAAGATTTCATAGACTCGCTAATTTTCAGCATCTTTGGAGGGGCCACACAGCACACTTGACCTTTGCTGTTAAAGACCACAGATCGAAACCGACCTAATGATTCATATTGTTCCTCAGTAAGTTTAGCACGGTCATATTTCAATGTGTAAAAGACGCCAGATGGAGTTTTAGAAAAGTGAAACAGGAATCCACGCTCTGCACACCAAGTACGAAGGTTATGTGTCTCATTGTCTCCTGTAGTGGACGCGACGTCACCGCTGCCACCACTGCCGCTTTCACTAGTAGTATTCAGGGAAGAGACCTTATCAACAAAGGCAGAGAAATCAGGAAATTCGGTAGAAGAGATTGAAAACATAGGACGATAATACTATATCTTGTATATTATCATAGGAGTAATCTTTATATCGGTTTGATTTCTCTGTAAATAACATAAATACTAGGTAAATAAATACTAGGTAAATAAATACTAGGTAAATAAATACTAGGTAAATAAAAAAGTAGATAGATAAATAGTAGGTACATATACTAGTATATAGAATCATAATGGAAGTCGACCCAGAAATAAGTAATATCGAAGGTGCCGAGGCTGGTCCTAATCTCGATATTGATCCCGATCTTGGCGACAATCCGGGCGATGAAGAGCAAATGCCTACATCAGAAGTCGTATCTCTCTCCATTATGCTTGGTGATTTTATAAGAATCATTGCGCCAACACATCAAGAAATCCACGAACACACTTTTTTAGTTGATTATCTCTCTTCACGTAAAATCAAACTTGTTGATATTGAAAATCGCGGAATTACTATTTTAAAACTAGACGCAAATGGAAATCTCATGGATGAAAGCATAACGTCCATTGAACTTTTAGACCGGGCGGAAGAGAGAGGATATGCTAGGCAAAATAATTTAGTGATATCCACGTGGGTTGATATTCGATTCGGTGGTGATATACCAACGATCATTACTGGTATGATTACAAATCTGGAAGAGGATATGATCGAAATCCGCACGTATCCAGAGGATGAGATGATCTACATTAATTTTGGATATATGGGTATTCCGGAAGACATTCCGATTGAAGAAATTAAGATCCGCGCACCGCCTTCGGCATTTGGTAAGGCTGATACTGGTTCTTCTGGTCCAGAGGGCGAAGGTGTAGAATACGGCTCTGAAGCCGGATTTTTAACAATGGGAATGGATGCAGTGGTTCCGTCATCCGACGACCAGACATTATCTCCGCTTGAACAACGCCGTCGTCAGCGACAAATGGCAAGAGCTAGCGAGAATGCGGGCGAAGATGCGACCGACCAACCACAAGGCGAATCAGAATATACGGTTCTTTCAGGCGCTGCCGCCGCCTCAGCTAGCGCCCCCGTATCCGCAATCCGAGAGAAACTTCGTTCTATTTTGATTGATGCAGACCAAATTCAGGTGGGAGAAGAGTTAGATGTTCTTGTACAGACGGTAGATATTCCCGATGAGAATCGCCGATTCAATTTAGAAAAGCAGTGCGACGATCTCTTGGATACACTCATGACGAATGTTCCTGCACCGGAAAAATCCCGCAGCGTACTCGCCAATATTCAACGGATGGTTGTCCGATTTCGCGAACTCCGACATCAATTCTCTCGGTTCGATACAAACGGAAACCCGGCTGTTCCGCCCCCCAAAAGCGCATTATACCGTCCACTCGTAGAATCATTGATGAAAATGGATCACGCGCTTCGTTGGATTATTCCTATCGTAAAGACCCGTAAGGTGATTTACGATGTCCCGATCGACGAAAGGGTCGCTGCTGAAATGGATATTGCGCCACGCTTGATTCAAGAAGAACGTGAAGCGGAAATTCAACTGCAACGTCAATGGTACGATGGTTCTATCACATATGCGCAGTACATGACAAATCTCTCGGCGCGACATTTTACACCCAGTAGTGATCCGAGATATATGCAAGATGTAATTACTACACGTCAGGTGAACGAGAATATTACTGCGGTAATTGACAACCTGGACGACTTTTATTCATCTGTTGTCAATGGCGAAAAAGTGAAACGACGGAGGTTTGTTATCCAAAAATACAACTTGGGATTGTCGAAAATCCGGCCGGCAATATCATCAAATGTCGAAGGGGGTAGCACTGGCACCGGCACCGGCACCGCTATTTTGAAACGCACGACCGAGTTCACAAATCTCACACCGAATGACCGCATGAATATCACTGGATTCATGACATTTCCACAGCCCGTTATGCATTATTCGCGGATTGCGCTTCCAACTATAAACATACTCGACAAATGCGACCTCAATGCCAAACACGTTCATTATTGGGATATGATGCGTCAAATGATGACACTCACAACCCACGATATCACCGATCTCAATACACCCTTAGACCTAAATGCACATGGATTGCTTCATGAAATCAAACAATTTGTACTGGAGCCGGAGGGTGCTGCAATGAACGAACGTGATAAATACCGGAAGTTTCTTGAAGTGATCATTCCCAAGACACGCAATATATTTGAAATGATGCGCCAGTATATTCATGGCCGCCTAACATTACAGGACGTTCTTTCATTTATTGAACCATTTCTTGTTTATCAGGAGGATCTTACTGTGAAACAATATGACGAGATTGTTGCATTTTTATATGAGCGTGTTCTTGAGTACAAGCGGAATTATGCAACGAATTTCCGGAAGTTTGGTCGATTGCGCGCCTTTCACTACAACGTGCGTTACATGGGGGTTTCCATGATCTATAAATTGATCGTCACTGGAAAGATGATGGACGCGGATGTATTCAAAGCGTATGGATTACAAGATTCGCAAGTACGGTCTGCTTCCACGGCGGCTCCTGGTGCTTCATCAGGTGTCGACGAACGCCAGCGTCAACAGATGCGCGGTCGTGCCTACGCTGCTGGATTGTCTGAACAAACCGAATACAATGACAACCTTCTTTCATCGTCGGAGCTTCTTTCGCGTATGCTTGCAGTTGATTATGCGAAGTTATACATGGATGCTGTTGCAATTACGACCACCGAACTTATCACGCCATTTGATTTCAACCTTGTCTTGGGTGAGCAAAGTCAGAAGTTGCGTGACGCGGGTGCCATGATCGGAGGTGCACCAGGTCGCGCCGCTGGTGGTGGTGGTGGTGGTGGTGGTGGCGGAGCGGCCGCAGATGCCCCCAAACGTTTCGGTATGGTCCTTGCAAAGAATTATCCAAATGAAGAAGCAGTACAGGAGGACAATGATGGCGACCAACCCATCTTTTTCGACAAGAAGTACGATACTACGGATTATGCGTTCCTGGAATCTTACCGCGACGAACAAGAAGCCATGAGCTCCGTCGATTTCTCAATGTTTCTAGTTGACGAACTCATCAAGAAGAAGAAGATGACCTATGAAGAAGCAAAGAAGGAATCGGAAGCGATCATGGTTGGACCAGGAATGCGACCCGTAAATGACGGAGACTATGCAGTCGTAGAAGTGGAAGAATACGTAGATCAACCGATGACGGGTACTGCGCGTCAAGGATTCCCCGATGATGATGATCTCGGAACAACTGAAACCAAATTCTTCTATTATAAACGCGATAATGGAAAGTGGGTGCGTGATTCAAGTATTCCAGATATGATTCCAAGCAGTGATCGTAACTATTTCTGTAATGTTGATCGCGACTGTATACCATTCGCAGTAAGCGCTACACAAAATATGATGTCAGAAATAGAAAATATGGAAGGTGTCTCTCATGAAGCGATGGCACACATCACAAGTAAGGATGGTGCTGCCGCCGTGAAGAAGGCATTTCTCGATAAAATGAAGGCCGAGTTTGATGTCAAGTATCAAGTTACGAGAGAAAATTTCATGGAGTTTGTAAATAAGAAATTCGAGTACGATCTGAAAAACATTGCACGGATCACTGAAATACAGCATAAGGAGTTCTATAAATACAATGATCGCAAATACAAGCTCGGATTCCAGGCACCTTCGAAAAGTGGTGGTGCCCCCGGAGAAGATGACATGGATGACATCGACGCTATTATTTCACCAATGGAGCCACTCAAAGACAAGATTGTCGCACAGACCGATTTTGTAAAGCGTCAATACGATCTCATGCAATTTATCACGAGTTTCACGCGCAAAGCGAATGAAATCATGGACGAAGATCCGAATTGGTTGTACTGTATTAAATCCAATGCGAAGTTGCTTCCATCGTTCTATGAAACGATCGCGATCGCTTTTATCCAAGGTGGTTCGAATGGAATGAGCGCGCTTTCCGTCGTCATTGACACCATTTGTAAAGAGCGCGGAACGATCAGTGATGATGGTGAAGCGTGGGTGGACAAGTATAGTGGCGCGCTTATCAAGAAAATCGAACACGTCACCGAAGAAGGGTTTGATGATGCTGGGTTTCGCCTTGTTACGAGAGATATTATTGAGGCTGACCTGGGCGAAGGTGTACTCAAAGTCGCGAAACCGGCTGCGGCGGGAGGTGGTGCAGTGGCAGCAGCAGCTGGAGGTGGCGGACTTCATGGTCTTAGTATCTTGGAAAAATATGACAGCCCAAATGCGCGTATTATCAACAATATTATTACCACCATGACCGGTTACATGGGGATCGACCTTCATACGGAACGCGAGTTCATCATTCAGAATACGCTCGTACTTCTTGAAAAGGCTGTTCCTACTGAAGACGCATATCGCGCGAAATCCGAGAAATTTTTCCTAGAAAAAGGCAAGCATCTCCCACCGTACAAGGAGACATTCTTCCAGACACTTCTTCTTCTAACACTTTCTTATCTAACGGTTGCGATCCAATGCGCGATTCCAACACCGAAGACGCGGAAGACACACGCTGGATGCATTCGTTCCTTTACAGGTTACCCAATTGATGGTGATGGCGATGTTTCCGGGTTGATGTATATCGCATGTATTGCGTATAAAATCCGCACAAGTATTGAGCCATGGAATACACTGAAATCGTTTAAGAAAGAGGGCGATATTCTCGCGAAGATGAAGATATTCATTGACGCATCGATTCTTACAAAACCCGCGATCAAAGAGCGTCTGCAAGCAAAACGCGATTATTTGAAATCTCGCGAAGGGGGTGCCGAAGCTATTCCAGAAGAATTGTCTGTGTTGCGTTGGGGGAATTTCATGCCTCCGATGAAATCTCTCGACAATATGCCAACACCTCAGAATGTATCTGCGGACTTCACGAATCAATTGGTTACAGATATGAAGCGCGGGTATCACGGTCAGCATGATAAACTCGCAGTACTCGAAAGCAAGTGCCAGTATTTCAGTCTCTCGATTCAGCAAATGATCCACGCCGTAGTGAAGAATAGTAGCCCACTTCTCCTGAATATGGCGAGTGAGCCATTCTTGGAAAATGCGTGTTGCAATGAGCCGGTTGATCGCAGAAGTAAACGTGTGGTCGATTATTTCATGGAGCGAGAACAGAATATTCATCATCACAATCGGATTATTGGATTTCTGACAAAAACGCTGAGAGAGATGGCAGTGAAGTCACGAGCGACAACCATTATCGACAATCGGAATACGCGGTTTCAGTACCCGAATATTCCGGAAGCATTCGATGAACAGACGATTTATCGCGCCTTTATCCATTATTGTCGTATGAATCAGCAATATACCGCGGCGGCATCAATGGCGTCGGGTGGAGGAGGAGAAGATGCGGGAAGTGCGAATCCACTTGCAACCGCACTCTCCATGTATTTACATCCAGCACTTCGAGAGATTTGCCCGCCACGCCCGCAAGACTGGAATCCAAATGATGCTATCCAGGATAAGATCGCAAAACTGAAGAAAGATTCTAGTATTTTCGATGAAAAGAGTCTTGAGCGACTGTTGAAAGCTGTCAATAGCCATAAAATGGTGGATGCTGGTTATAAGACGGCGATACGCCCGCAAGAAAATACACAGCTACAACGGTTTCAAGACGCGGTCCTTTATTTAGAGCGGTGCGATGAAGACATCGAGCGGAGAGAAGAACAGGGGGGTCCGCGTCAACGCGAACTAGAGCGCAGCGAACTTGACCAGTGTATTATTCCGAGAGAATTACGGCAGCTCATTCTCGCGATTCTTCAGTCAGATTCACCGACAGTGGTCCAAGAAGATACACAGGAAATGCGTGATCTTAAGAATTATCTTGAAACAAAGAACCGGGAGTTGCGTGCAATCGTAGTTGGATTTATTCAACAAAACGGGAAACAAACCAAGGGGAAGTTCCGAGAGATTGAACGTATCATTGATACTGTCCTGGATTTCGAAATCAATAAGAGCAGTACAGTTCTTATGTCGGCCACTGATGAAACCGCGTCAAAGAGTTATCAATTTATGCGGAATACACTTACGCGATTGATCGATGTTATCCCCAATATCATTAATAACGGGGTTGATTTTGATGATACGAATGTACCGAAACACTGGGGATTTTCTGATACACATATGAAGGATGTGAAAGCCATTATTTCCTCGCATTATACCGCTCTCAAATCGTTCTATAATGATCATGTGATCAAGGAGGTATTGCGTCATGCCGAACATCATGTGCGCGATCTTAAAATTATGATGGACAATACACCCTTTATGGCGGAGGTCTTTTTCGATGAAGTGAAGGACGCGAAGATTGCGGCAGTAGCTGCGGCATTGGCTGTCCAAAGTCAAGGTCTAGGTGCTGGTGGTGGCGGCGCCATCGCTGTTTCTCGGGAAGAGCCACGTGAAGTAGACATCATGAAAGAACTCGGCGAACGTGTCCCACATTCTACACGCAAGAATATCTTCACAATGTATTCCGTGTTTGATCGTAGTATTGTATGTAAGTTGCACCTCTTTTATTTTCTCTCGTTCATGCGAACATTTGTTCAATTGGTGACTGAAACTCCGATTACGATTTATCAGTCAGAACCTACTCGCGTGATACGTCGCGGCGCTCCTGTGAAAAAAAGCAGCAAGACGAAGGGGGGTGTGGCGGTGGCGGCCGCGGCATCAGGAGCGGGAAGATCAAACACGCCTGGCGCAATTGCACGTGCAGCCAATTTTCGCGAAGATGAAGATGAACGACGCGACGATATTGATCCTCATTCGCGTTTGTATTCCACTGATGCGGCAGCAGTGACAGATAAACGACAGCTTCTTTCTGAGATGGATATCGTCATGGGAGACAAGAAAGCACTTGGACAACGTGTGAGCGAACTTATGATTGCGTATCTCCGTATGATTGATAAAGATAAATCGGCAATTAACTTCAATCTTGCGAATATTAAGGAGAAACTTACACGTGTGAAAGATAAGGAGAAGGATGGCGTTGTCGAGAGAATCGGGGCGATGTCGGTTGGTGAACGACAACTCGAGAATATGATGAAAACACACAAGATGGGAATCTGGAGCCGCGGTACATCGCAGACCGGCGTCGTGATCTACGATCAAGATTATTATGATGAGGAACGCGAAGAAATGGAGAAGATCGCGCAGAAAGAACGGCAAATGGGCCGCCGGGACTATGTGACGGATATGAACCGAGAGATTTATGTAATGGATGCACTGGAGGCCGATCGCTCCGCGGCCGAAATCGAGGCGCACGAACTGGATATGTCATCGGGTATTCCGGAAGATGATGATGCAGGAGAGGACGACTATGCATTTATGCATCGACACGATGACGAAGGTGAAGGATATGAGGGTGGAGGCGGCGCTGCAGGTGGCGGTGGTGGCGACTGGGACGATTAAATAATATATGAATACTATAAAGAATTCATATTGAAATAAAATGAACCAAAAAATGATGATTTATATTATTCTTTCGGCGATCCTACTTTATTTGTATTATCGCAATCGTGACTTATCTATTTTGATGGCTTTTATTGTTCTTGTAGCGTCAACTCTTATATTCGAGAAGGATACGAGAGAGGGGATGAATCTTGGTGGAAATAATAAGTGTGAGGCGATGGGATTTATAACAGTGAAACTGAAGAATGATGACCCTGAAGGGAGTTTAGAAAAACTGTTTAATAATATTACAACGGTCGCGGGTAAAAAATGGCTATATGGTGGAGATTCTTCAGATGAAAAAAAGGCGAGTTTAAACAAATTTACTACAGCTTTTCAGACAAAGCTCAAAAAGTATACAGATAGTAAGCGTGAATCAGTGGATAAATTTGTAATGACTGCTGCCGAAGCTTATGATAAAAGAAGACCGAAAGAGTTACTCGCACAAACTCCAGAAAATATCGCGTCAATCATATCTGGTGGGGTCATTACATTAGAAATTCTTGAAAATATAAATAAGTCCACTGATTCAGATTCCGATTTTAAGGATGCAATAAAATACTTAATTTGTTTATGTAGTCAGTGGATAGCTATATTTAAAGCAGTAAAAACTGCATCCGCCGACAGCAAAAAAAAAGATGATTAGAGTAACAAATAAAAAAGACGAATAAACCCGAATAAAGGTTATAACATCATAAAAGTAATATTGTAATATACTAGTAGTACGGCTATTACAATACAAAATGAACACGTTAAAAACAATGATCCGAAATAATTTAGCAGGTGCAGCCATTTTGTTATATATTATCGTATTCATGCTAGTTCAATACATGAACCCGTCATTTCTTTATAATGAAGACGGTAGTCTACGCGAATTCGGTGTCGGATATTCGAGTAAAACGATTCTGCCTATTTGGCTCGTTGCAATCTTACTAGGCATTCTATCTTATGTAACAGTGTATTATGTATCACTTCCTGCTGTAAGGGTGTTTGTCTAGTCTCGCTTCGTTACGCCGTCACAGTCGACACCTTATTCTTCTCTTCTGCCTCCTTCTTCTTCGCCGCCGCCTGTGATTCTTTGAGCACCTGAGCACGTATCTTCTGCTGTTCAGGTGTGAAAGTACAACCCATATTCAGTAAGTAATTATAACTGATACTTACAACTAACATACCACATAATACTAACCATATAAATTCGCCTACGATTGTCTTCATCATTAAGAACTTCCTTATTTTTTCCAGATCTTCTATCTTTGCAGAAGGGCGGATGAGCTTCGATTCTTTGAAGCTGTCCCAGAAACGGTCAAGATTATCAAGAGAGAGCTCATTGAGAAGGATCGATTGATCTGTATAGATTTGTTCTAAAGCACGACCGATATCCTGTTTATTTTTGACATTGTCTTCAGGGATATCCGCGGTATCTTGTAAACCACCGGTACTGTCGCCACCGCCTTTTTGACCGCCACCACCTCCACCGCCGCCGCCGCCTCCGTCTTTTGGTGGTGCTAAATCAAACTGCGGCGTTAAAATATCATTGAATACTTGCTTTAAATCTGTCACTACTGAAACAAAAACATATCCAAATGTATTACTAAAAGGTGTTAACCATCCAGGAAACACGACTAATGCAGCCTTTAGTACTCCTAAAACAAGAAACCATGGTAAGAGAGTTGCGACAAGCGCAGTTTTTTCTTGATCGAAACCGCATATATCTTTTGACATTGCAAGATTGATAAAGTATTCACCGGTGATTAGAACAATAAAAAACATAAATGTTATACCCCCACTTAACACACCATTTTTCTTGAATTTGTAATAACAATACCCGGCGAATAGAACCAAAAAAAATCCGATTGCAACGGATGAACTTAATTCTGCCATCTAAGAGTGTAGTCCTTGTTATATAACTACATTATACATGGATTATTTGTATCGCGTCTCGCGTGCGTTTCCATTCCTTCCTTATTTTTTCCGGTTATACTAAGTGATCTTCATAATCATCGCAGCGATGAATGATAATGCCCCTGCACCTACATTAACCGAGCCAGGTGTTCGGTATTTTTTAAGTAAATCACTCGAGCAGTGCCATAAACTCAAAGATTATTATCATACACAGACATTTAACTTTATGGTTGGTCTCGGCTTCTTTTTATGTTTAGGAACATTTCTATATCTTCGTTACAAAGGTAAACCGACACCAGAAGAAATCGAGGCAAAGAAGCGGCAGCAACAAGAATACATTCTCTCGAAACTCAAAATGGTAAATGCAAGCCACTATGCCCAAAGTAAAGGAATTCCGATGGATTGTCGTATTCATCCTGCCGGAAATGGAATGGGAATGCTTACCAACCTTCCGATGTGGAAGAGTCCGGATGAGGATTACTGGAAACGAAATTACACATAGGGCGGAACGATCGAAGGGAGTGGAGCCGACGAGCGAAGGGAGTGGAGCCGACGAGCGAAGCCGACGACGTTTAACTACCAGTATTTGATTCTAATTATAGTATAACAGAATACGAATACACAAATCATGTCCGTATACCAAGATTTACATGCAGCAATCCAAGAACGAACGCAGTATGGAGGAGCAGCTGCATCAAGAATCGCAGAACAAAAAGAAGCCCAGGACAAACGTGATACTCTTAAAAAGGCAACCCGCGTTCTCTTAGAAATGACGCGCAAACAAGAAGACGCGCTTAAAAAGCATCTCCAGCGCGCAGCAGACCCCAATGAATTCCGCGGCTTGATTTATCCGTACCAACTCATCCCAGAGGAAGAGCGCGTGAAAATCAATGATGCTATTCACGGATATTACTCCATGAAAGAAAAATACAATTCTGCGCTTGAAAAACGGAGACAACGCCTGATTAACGATCCTGTTATTAATTGGACGTCTCTTTCAGCACAACAAAAAGCCAAACGTCTTGCTATGATCAAACCATCGTGTATTGTATGCAAACAAGAAGGCGGTTCTATTTTCACGGAGACAGATGGTAAACTGAAGGCGATATGTGGAAATATCTCTCAACCATGCGGATTTCATATTGAGGTTAGCCGCGGAAAATACGCGAGTTTAGAAACATTGATGAATGAATCTCTCGAAGAAGTGCGTACAACCAAAGACGAGATTATCCGAATGAAGCTGGATCTTTTATTCCGGTTCATCAACGAAGACGAGCTACTCGAACAGTTTGACGCAATTCAGCATAAACTGCAAGAACAGCTGAAAATGTACGCCGAGTTCAGGAGCTATTATTTGAGTGTTACAGATAATGATGACATCCGTCAAGATACAGACACACATTCTCGCGTTATTTCCGAGAAGATTGCTCGGATTAAGGAATATATGACCGAATTCCGGGATTCAGAATGGAAGAATCGGAGTATCATTGATGATATTCTCGTGCTTTATCAGCAAGATATCGAGCCGGCGTATATGAAGTTGCGAGAGACGAAGTATGTATATTCTCAAGTAGAAACGACGGAAAACGCAAACGGTGCGCTAGTTGAAATGTACAATGACAATGAATTCAATCTCTCGCAGAAGAAATACAGCTACCACGAACTGTATATGCCTGTGATTATGCCGAAGTGGATCGCTGATAATCGTATCATAAGTCAGCCTGTGGGATCTGTAGCGGCGCCAGGGTCGGCGGTGGCGGCATCGGCCGCAGTAGAGCAATCTGGTAATAAATGGTATCCTGGAAAAGCAGCAGAAATAAAGGCGATGCAGGCAAGAGCGGCGGAGGCGAAACGTCAGTAATTACGATATGTACGAGTAATTATCGCAACATAATATAATACAGTCTGCCATATATACATCACCCAATGTTTAACCTATTTGAACATATTTCTCTTCCTGTATTTATTTTGAGTCTTTCAATCGGTTTGTTTTATGTCTATATTTCTGTACCTAATCCGAAGATAATATACGTATATCCTACACCGGATAATCTTCGTAATTTTCAATTTAAAGATCGCGCTGATAATTGTTTTTCATTTAAGGCGAAGGAGGTACCCTGTGATAAAGTGAAGGGAGAATTGAAGAAGATACCTGTTCAGTAATCAGAACATAAATAATATTAAACATTTTTCCATATTAATATTATAACACGCTTTGAACCCAATGTCATTTTCCTCTACGCCTTCATCTGAAATCGCGTCAGCGACCATGACCGGTCCGATTCATTTTTCGGTGACTTGCTCGAATGACCGCTGCAAGATGAATGTATTTGGCACACCAGATAAGAAATTGATGACTATGCCGACTTTGGTCGCTAGACCGCCTCCGTTTGGAAGTTTGCCTTTGCCATTACTCGGTAGCGGGACTGGAAAGGTTCGTCCTTACCCTCCGGTGAATGGTTGAAATTTATGGATTGCATCCAGACCTTATCATTCTAATTTATATCTGTATATATTAGAGTACAAATTGCATAATAATATAACATCATGGGTTTTCAGCGACTTCTTCATACAGAAACAGGCCGTATTATTATATCAATCGTCCTTGGCTTAGGCATTGCATCACTCTTTCGAAAAGTATGCAAAGACCGGTCATGTATACAATTCCGCGCACCCCCTCTTAAGGAATTAGAAAAAGACACATACAAATTAGACGATAAGTGTTATCAATACAAGACAAACTCTGTAAAATGTGATGCTAGCAAGAAGCAGGTAAATATGAATTGATTGATTGCGTCTAAAATTGGGTCTCTTCAATATAAGAATATGTATATCTACATCTGAAATATAAATATTCTTTAGCAATGAGCGACACAACAAGTATTGATGATCTTCCATTAAGTAGCCAAACACCCAGTAGTGGAAATCATGGTGCGCCATTAATTTATTCTCCAAATATTGGTATGGAACAAGGACCCGCCCATGTACCAGGAAATGTAATGAATGAAGTGATGCAAGGTGTTCAACGCGCTAGTGCAAATGGTATGACGATGATACCTACGCGAGATATTCCAATGAATCCAAATGCATTTACACACGACGACCAAGCTAGACCGAATTATGTCCCTCAGCCAAGGTCTGTACACTTTTCAGATAATGATGACTACATCAAAGATCATACATCGATGGAAAGTATTGTTCGCGCAAATGCACGCCAGTCCAATCAACTAGATACAATTGAAGCGATATATTATGATATTCAAACCCCTATTTTGGTTGGTGTGATGTATTTCATTTTTCAGATGCCAATCTTCCGCGCACAGTTGCTTCATTTTTTCCCGTCATTGTTTGGAGAGGATGGAAATTTCAAAATGATAGGTTTGACCGCTACAAGCGCGATGTTTGCCGGTATTTTGTTTATCATTATGAAACTATTAAATAAGTTGGGTGAAGGATTACACTAAGCCGCGGTTATTCCTTCGTTTGTTTACGTTTACGGGTTTTTGACCCCGATGCCGATTTTGTAGTCTTCTTCTTTCCTGTATTCTCATATGGAATATATCGGAGAAACCACTCTTCATATTCGCGTGAGTCTCTCTTATTCTTCAATTCTTCATATTTTTCGGTTTTCTCGAAACGCATCGATTCTAGTGTTGGCTGTTTTCCATAACAATTAATACTGAAACGTTTCAATAATCCTGTCTGTTTAAAACGGTTGTGTTGTTGAACATCGAAGAGAAACTGTGACATACACAGAATACGATTGATGTCATAATAAATGCGGTCAGCATAGATAAACGCCAAATAAAAACTCAACATTGTGTCAATTGTCGCAATACGAATCGATTCGTTGTCGATCCTTATTGTATTATAACTGTGGCACGCAAGAGGTTTGTATAAAAATGCAATGACTTCATCCCCAATTCGGATATCATAATGCTCAGAAATAACCTCGCCAATGCCTTTATGTTTCGTATATTTTACACCAGTATATTTGTGCGCAGTGAGTTCACGAACAACTGCTTCACACAGATCGCGCGGTTCATCTGATAGTACATCAAAATCCGGGATTTTTTGGACAATTCGGCGTTGATGTTTTGGCATATACCGCGAATATAAGATATTTGCATATCCACCAAAGAATACTGCGCGGTTTTTGATGAATACATTGCGAACAATTTTATATACATCACTCTCTGCGAGTTCTTTCTCTCGACTACTTGAATATGAAACGCTTGATTTACTCACAGAGTACTCGGGCGTTGAGCTTTCATTTTTGCTTCTGCTCGCACTCGGGCTCCTGCTACGGCTACTGCTACTGCTGCTGCTACGGCTACTGCTGCTGCTTCGGCTACTGCTCGTGCTGCTGCTACGGCTCCGACTACGGCTCTTACTCGCACTCCTACTCGCGCTCGCACTCCTACTCGCGCTCGCACTCCTACTCGCGCTAACACTTGCATTCGCGTCTAAATCTTTATGTTTCATTGAATATAGAACGAACTCATCATCCTTTCCTAATAATCTCTCATATGTTGCAATTAAACGAAAACGATGCGTCAGTTTATCTTCTTCAATTGTATATTTGAAATCTCCCACAGTTTCCTCATGAGATGGAACCGCGAAATATAAGTGTTTCATATATGCCCCTAAGTTACGATACTTACGAACAATACCCTTGATCGCATCTCGTTTTAATGCTTTTACGCTACCACTACCACCGCCGCCACGCTTTATAGACTTCGATGCAGCAGACTTCGATGCAGCAGACTTCGATGCAGCAGACTTCGACTTAGATTTCGATCTTGTTTTTGAAATACTAATCTCACCGGTATTCGCCTTTGTCGCACCTTCAAATCCACGCTGATACTCTATTTTGTCACAGCTATATCCTTTTAAGGGGTAATGATTATTCAATAGGGTTAGACGCTTCTGGACTTTTTCCCAACGAGAAACATCACCATCCGGGCGTGACAATTCTAAATACATTGCCATTCGTAGAAAGTCGGGGGGAGCATAACGAATTCCACTCTTGATAATTGAATCTCGAGAGATTGCCTTGAATAAGTCAGGTTCCATCTGCGTAATATCGGCGATACCCGTGAAATTAACAAACACCTTATAAGTACCATGATGAACACCCGATTTTGCTTCTACATCTTCATACCCAGCTTTGTAATAAATATCCGCCAGTTCTTTTGCATGATCAAGTGCATTATCCGAATAAAAGTCATAATCAGGGAGCTCAAGGTCTTTATTGTAAAACTGGGCATCTTCCGGTAGGATATTATTAATGGCAGTTCCTCCATAACAAACTAACTTCTTGTTCGCAATAAAGTCTTCGACGATTGAAATGATCTTTTTTACTTTGGGATCATGCGTGATTGCTTCACCCTTCTTTTTTTCTACCAAGTCAACGGCGGCACGAAGGATTTCGAGCTCTTTTTCGTCATAAGATACATCACCAGCTCCGCTGCTTCCGCCCCCGCCATCCTGGTTCTTTTTATCAGACATAACCTTAATAATTGAAATAATATGATAATATCTAACATATCATTAGATATTATTGCGGAGTAATATCGCAACGAACAAACCAAATTAAATGGTAATCTTGACGCCTCCAGCAGCTTCCGCAGGCCTGGATTCCATCGATGCCTTCGGGTTGGGCGGTATTGGCGCGGGAATTGTAATCGGGACATAACGTAAATCCTCTGGTTTGAGAATAAACGCATATCCTACTGATGCAAACTTATCCTCATACGCCTTCAACTTCTCATCACGCACTTCTTCTTGAAAACACATCGCGGCAATCTGACACCCCCAGGTAAAGGGGCCATTATGACCATCATTGATCGGTCGACCACTTTTTTCTGGTAACACCAAACACATATTCTTCTTATTTGCATCTTTGAATATTTGTGGATCGCCTACATTTTTTACACCAAAATAATTATACTTGGAAAGAAAGAGCGATTTTGAACTCATATTAATTAGTTCAAATAGTTTCGTCTTTCGGTATACTGGATTAGTTCCATCTACCATCAAAATTATTTTTCCTCTGAAATCAAGAAGATCCTCGTTGCCTAAATCTTTTGACTGGTATTCGCGTCCATATTTTGGACCAAGTAAATATCGAGCTACTGACTTACTTTGTGATATGATTTTCGCAAGATTATCATACATTGTAATATTCTGTGACATCATTCGCATATGGATAATAAATGGATCACCTGGATTCGGGCATTTTGATCCAGAGAATACATAGTTACCGAGTACTTCGAATGCATCAGTTACCGGGATATGGTTATATGTTTCTTTATAATTAAAAGAGTTCACAGATGATGATGCGATGACCGGCTGATTCTCTACCGAAAATACTTCAAAATCAATAAAACGACAACCGCGCGCAATCACGTAAAGAAATGCGTCCATGCTTACATTTGAATTCTTGAATTTATCAGGATTGAATGCATTATGGGCTGCTTTAATATAATAGTCGCGCAATTTGAACTTAGACTGACTATCACTGGGATTGATGGATGTTATATTTCGGTCAATGATATCCTTTGTATCCGCGTCAGCATTTTCCATACCTTCTTTTACAGAAACGGCATTTTGAACAAGATCAGGCACTGCTGTCGTTGGTGAAGATATAGAAGCGGATGCTGGAACTGGCCCTTTCTGCAATCCGTGTTGATGGTCCAATGCAGTTGCAGATCGTCTACGTTGATGTAATGTCATCTCATATTCTGGCGTATCTACTGTAAAATTCTCTGTCGAAAGAGGTTCTGTGCTATTTTTTTTAACGATACTTTGTACTTCTGATAATAATTTGGCACTTGCCGGATCTGAACTAAGGGGTCCAGTTGTTAATCCTGTATTGTTTTCGGTCGTCGTCGCTGCCGCTGCCGCTGCCGCTGCCTCTTTTTCGGCTAAGAATCCTTCATATAATCTGGCTTGTTTTTGTTGACACCGTGTTTTTACCATCTCAGATATTTTCCATATGGCAAAACTAAGGATAATAACACCTATAAATACAATTTCTATCCGGTATTCTTTCATTTCTAATTATATATCATATATATTTTTATATAAAGTTATAACAAGTACAAGTATTAATCAAGAGAATACTAAAATACTAAATGACTGGTGGTTTGTTGAATCTGATTGCGACCGGCAACCAAAATGTCATATTAAATGGCAATCCAAAAAAGTCATTTTTTAAAAGCACATATCTTAAATATACGAATTTTGGTCTTCAAAAGTTTAGAATTGATTTTGATGGACAAAAAAAACTGCGATCGACGGAAGAATCAAAATTCACCTTTTATGTTCCGAGATATGCAGAACTACTCATGGACACGTATATATGTGTGACATTGCCGTCGATTTGGAGCCCGATTCATCCTCCCGCAAAAGTCGAAGATATGTGGGCGCCTTATGAATTTCGGTGGATTGAAAACCTGGGAACTCAAATGGTAAAAGAAATAGTGATTTCCGTCGGAGGTATGACGCTTCAAAAATTCACAGGGAATAATTTGATGGCAATCGTAGAGCGTGATCTTGACGCGAGTAAACGGGAATTATATAATGAAATGACTGGGCATGTTCCCGAGTTATACAATCCAGGTTGTTCTGGTGCGCGTTTGAACCAGTACCCAAATGCATACCGAACAAGTAATGTTGCCGGTGCAGAACCTTCGATTCGTGGTAGAAAAATATACATCCCGATTAATGCGTGGTTCACATTGTCTTCGAAAATGGCATTTCCGCTCGTATGTCTTCAATATAATCAGCTTCAAATCGACGTAACACTTCGACCCGTGAAGGAACTCTTCACAATACGTGACGTCGGCGATCCTGGTAATTATTGGCCGGTCGTCCAACCTGATTTCACAAACCCACTTCATCAAATGTGGCGATTTTTATATCCACCTCCTAGTATTGATTTATCTCAGAATTTGTATCCGAGTATTCGTACGGATTGGAATGCGGATGTTCATTTAATGGCGACGTATTGCTTTCTCTCAGATGATGAATCCAAGGTCTTTGCCGCGAATCAACAAAAGTACTTGATTAAGTCGTATTATGATTGGACGTTCAATGATGTCACTGGAAGCAAGAAAATCAAAATAGAGAACTCGATGGGTATGGTATCATCATGGACAATGTTCTTCCAACGAAGCGACGTGAATCTTCGTAATGAGTGGAGCAATTATACAAACTGGCCGTATAATTATCTGCCATATGACATTATTCCCGCGCCAATCGATGATAACTGGCGCCCATCAGAATTTAGTGAAATTGTGACTACATCGAGCGATATACAAACCACCGCGTGGACGAATGAATACAAATTTGATACGTACTACTTTGACAAGAATGGTCCGAAGAATGGAATAGGACCAGGTATCAATCCGCGTGATAAACGTCTCACTGGTCTTCACATTACGGGTGATTTTCAATCAGAGAATGAACGCGACATTTTACAGATGTTAGGAATATCGCTCAACGGGAAGTATAGAGAGAATCTTCTTGATTCAGGTGTTTACAATTATGTCGAAAAGTACACGAGAACGCGTGGTAGTGCAAAACCAGGTATTTACTGTTATAATTTCTGCCTGAACTCAGATCCGTTTGATCTTCAACCTAGCGGGGCGATCAATATGAGTAAGTTTAATCAAATTGAGTTAGAACTGTCAACGATATATCCACCGTTAGATAGTGCAGCCGAAGTAAAAGTGATTTGTAATCCGACCACTCGAGAGATTATCGGTATGAATAAACCCAACGTGAATATTTACCTATATAGTTATGATTTTCATATTTTGGAAGAACGGTATAATGTATTGACATTCTTGTCGGGCAACTGTGGATTAATGTACGCGCGGTAAGCCGCTTCCGATAATATTCTCTCGTATATATAACTCTATTCGCGATATAATGGCCGACGATGATGAAGAAAATAAAGACACCGGTGAAGAAGGCGGCGAAGAAGACGGCGAAGAAGGCGGTGAAGAAGGCGACGAAGAAGGTGGCAAGTTTAGCAAAGTAGGCGGAATGTTTGGCGGTGATGATGAAGAAAAAGAAAAAGATGAAGATGATAAAGAGGACGGATCCGACGAAAACCCGAAAAAGAAAGCGGCACCGAAGTCATTATTCGATCTGAACGCGTTAAAAGAATTTGGGTTGAGTGTACTTACACTTTTCATCGAAACACTCATCATCTCGATCGTTTGTGTAAATATACTCTTTTATTGTACACCAGAGAGTATTCGAAACAACAGTCTTAATCTTGAAACCCTCTTTCCTACCGACAGAGAAAAATGGCCGTATTGTTATACAAACGAATTTACTAAATGTGAGACTGATTGTGATGATAAGTTTGGCGGAATTGCAGACGACCCCAAACTTGAAACTCCTAAGAAAATATACCTGAAAGCTGCAATTCTTCTGGATACATATGTTTTCAAATGGTTCTGCCTTACCAAAGAAGATGTAGATATGATCAAAGACAGTGTAGACGAAGGTATAACGCAAGTTAATCTTTTACACTGGGAGTTCATTAAGGCTCGTTTTAAACAATGGATTAATAACTCGTTTATATTTTCGTTTTCATCTGATCGCGCAATGTTATTAGCACTATTTGGTTATATTACCAAAATATGTCAAAATATACCGAAAGAATTGTACACAGTTGTTTCTCCCCTGCTTATTATTTTAATGCCATTTGTTCTTATTTTATTAGGCGGGTTTGTCTTGATGGGTGGGCCATTTTTTACAACTGTGATCGGTATGATTTTGAACCCTACTGAGAACAGAAAGGAGTTTATCGGTGGTTCATTATGGTCGCTATTTACTGCATTCGGATTTGGTATATTCCCGATTATTTCATTCGTTGTTCAACTTATTCAATTCATCGGAACATTGTTCATTTATCCATTCTTTCATTGGGATCAATATCGCGAGCTTTATTCTCAATATGTGCCAATTATCTTCTTCTTCTTTAATCTTACACTTATGTTTTATGCATTTGAGTACCTCGATTTGAATGTTGCAGCGATTGTAATTCTGATGTTGCTCGTATTGTATCTTACGCATTACTGGGAAGGTATTATGAATTTCTTTACTACACTTAAAAACTGGAGTCCAGCGTGAGTTTACATAAACAACATAAACAATTTATCGTATAAAGTAATATATTATTTAATACGACATACCTAACGTACCGTACCATACCTTACCATACCTTATTAGAATAATGGGTAAGAACAAGAAATCTGGCACCAGCGCCACTCCAAGTATCGGTATTCCCGAAAAATCAACACCCGAATACTTTAAGACGTATCCGTTCGTCAGCGTATGTACACCAACATTCAATCGTCGCCCTTTCATAAATGCGATGATCGCATGTTTCAATAATCAAGACTATCCACAGGATCGAATGGAATGGATTATTATCGATGACGGTACTGATCCGATTGAAGACCTCGTTGCATCCCATCCTCGCGTGAAATACTTCAAGTATGATACGAAAATGACTTTAGGAAAGAAGAGAAATTTACTGCACGAAAAATCACGCGGCGAGATTCTAGTCTACATGGATGATGATGACTATTATCCACCCCAACGCGTATCTCATGCGGTTCATATGCTCGTCACACATCCGGAGGCATTATGTGCCGGCTCAAGTGAGATCTACATTTATTTCAAGCACATTGGACAAATGAAGAAGTTTGGGCCTTATGGACCGAATCATGCAACAGCGGGGACATTCGCATTTAAGCGTAAACTACTCAAAAATAACCGATATAATGATGATGCATGTTTGGCCGAAGAGCGTGCATTCTTGAAAGATTATACAGTTCCATTTGTTCAACTGGATCCAATGAAGGTGATTTTGGTATTCTCACATGAACACAATACGTTTGATAAGCGTAAACTTTTAGTGAACGCGAATCCGGATGTTGTACGTGATTCACCGAAAAAGGTGATGGACTTTATTAAAGATCATACTCTTCGACGCTTTTATATGGTGGAGCTGGAAAAGCTTCTGGAAAATTATGCGCCAGGACGTCCTGAAATGAAACCGGATGTTATTGCCCAAACGATTCAATTGGAAAAAGAGCGCGCGAAAATGGCGGAAGATGCGGCGGCGGCAAATGGTGGTGGTGGTGGCGGCGGCGGCGGACAAATCATTTTACAGCAACCCGGTCAACAGCCAGTCGCGTTAAATAATGAGCAAGTTGTTCAGATTATCCAACAATTACAGACCGACGTGGATCAGCGAAATAAAGAACTCGCCCAAATCAAAGAGGAATACCGGGTACTTCAATCGAAATATGACCTATTACTTCAAACGCAAAGCGCGAATAGTTCATCCAATATGAACACCCCAAATACAAACTCAAGTGAGACAATATACATGTAATATACATGTAATATGCATGTAATATGCATGTAATGTGTCGTGTTATTCAACGACATATTACAACCTACCGC
>Ga0247722_10000160_pt1 | contig 41896 bp, 45 predicted proteins | sample MSEWelMarce3H_FC_FD_189094 | JGI IMG/M metagenome (GOLD analysis project Ga0247722, IMG submission 189094) | Subsurface sediment microbial communities from gas well in West Virginia, United States - MSEEL Well Study Marcellus 3H_FC | ecosystem: Environmental > Terrestrial > Deep subsurface >... | reverse complement strand
TATTCCATTTGGTCTAAATGTATATGAGAATAACGGTGTAAATGAATATTCAGTAAGTTTATCCTTTCGTGAAATAGATCAAAATCCTAAAATAAAAGAATTTATGGATGTAATTGCTCAGATTGATGAAAAGTTATTGCAAGAAGGTCATAAGAACAGTAAGGCATGGTTCAAATCGGATCTCAGTCCTGATGTAATTAAAGCATTCTACACACCTTCTTTGAAATATGGTAAAGATAAGGATGGAAATGTAACCAGTTATCCTCCTACTATCAAATTGAAGCTTCGTAAGTTTGATGGTGCATTTGAAACAAAGTTTTATGATATGGATGGTAATCCGTATAAGGATATTCCAATTGAAGATCTACTTGTAAAAGGTGTTCAAATAACAGCAATTATGGAATGCACTGGTGTATGGTTTGTGGGTTCTAAGTTTGGTCTAACATGGCGTGCCAAACAGATTGCGATTCATAAATTACCTGAAAAGTTGTCTGATTTCGCATTCAAAGATCTTTCAAAGTCATTGGATGATGATGCATTCAGAAGCTCTTCAGTAATTGCATCGGTAATGCCACAAGTACAACAAGTACAACAAGTACAAGAAGAAGATGAAAAGGAAGAAAAAGAAGTGGAAGATGGAGATGATGTGGAGCCTATGAATATTCCTAAAAAAGTTCTCAAGAAGACAATTGTCAAGAAAACAAAGTTTTAAAAAAAATAAAAAATAATAAAAAAAATAATATTATAAAAAATAATTATATTTTTTTAATTGATAATCACATTGCTTGTTGTAACAGATTGGACACCTTTACAATCCTTATCCGTAAAAAAGGAATGGGGTACACCAACATTGACTGTATTCATTTCTAGCATTATTTCAGATGGAGGAATTACAGGAGGAATATATGGTTGATATGGTGTATATCGATTCATTCGAATCTCTAAAAGTTGATCAAATAATGCATTTGTAATTGCCGTATTATTCGTGGAAGTATATTGCAATGCATTTGCAACAGTAGTATTATAATTTTCCTGATAATTTTGAAATTGAGTACTTAATAGGAGTGATCTTTCTGAAGAATTTGTTGCATTATTAATAACAGGTGGCTGAGTTGGTAACACACATCCTTTACAGTCATTGCAATTTGCGGTGGATTTATTAGAAGTATATTTTGGATATCGGTTCATAACTACAATTAGGTTATATTATTTTAAGCACTTTAATCTAAAGCACTTTAATCTAAAGCACTTTCATCATCTGAATCAGGTACATCCATAATAGAATGATTCTCAAATTTTCCAACATAAGGTCCAATTTTATCCTTTATTTTTTTATATAGTTTATTTTTACTATCTTTAAAGTAACTCGTGCCATCATGATTAAATGGGGTTAATTTGACGTATTCAATTTGACATCCATCGATTTCTTCCATTTTTGTTTCAAGATGTGTAGGAGATGATATATCAATGTGTACAAGTTTATTCGCAACACTATTCACAACACTATATGGTGTTTTTTCAATCATTGGCTTAGACCTTTTGGGTTTCTTAGGCAAAGGTGCAACTAAAGGTACAGCCAAAGGTACAGCCAAAGGTACAGCCAAAGGATTAGCCAAAGGTACATCCAAAGTCAAATGCAGAACAGGCAAATCTTTACGAGCATCACGCTGATATTTTTCCGCAAATTCAATGGATTCATTCGAAGGCGTTCCATATTTTTTTACAGAGTCATGATACCATTTACCTCCATAAATATGTGAATTATCAGGAATAGGTTCATATATTGTACCATGATTAAACTTGCGCGAATGTTGTACTTTTCCCGTTTTATCAATACATTTACTGCATATGTCAGACGTAGTTGTATTATTGCATCGCAATTCTATATAGAATTTATTATGACCATTACCAAATTTTTGAGAATAAATATCATCCGTAATTCTTGATATGCAGAGCATTTGTTTTTAAATTTTTAAAAAACAACAATATCAAATTTTTTTAACACAATATAAAAAAAACATATCAATAGTTAAAGTATGGCAGATTACTTCAGACCGAGAGGTGACATAACAACCGTTCTTGATCTAACGGATCGTGATGCCCAAGATAATACGTATTTCCCAATAGATTCAGAGGATTCATGGTTTCATAGAGACAATGTTACAGCATATCCGTCTGCCCTAAGTGTTCAGGAGTTTACGCAACGTGGTCCCGCAGATTGGGGTCAAAAATTAAGTTTCGAGATAGGTGCATTACCTGCAGGAGATTTATTACAATCCGTAATATTACAGTTTAAATTAGGTAGTTGGTATAATGGGTCTGTTATTCAAAAATTACAAAATGGTGAAATTACAACATCCCCTAATTATTCATCCGAGTATTGGACATATATTAATAGTCTAGGAACGGCAATCATTGATTATGCAGAATTTATAGTAAATGATCAAACCATTGAAACAATATCAGGGGAATTTATTCGTGCATTTTTTAATATATATGGGGATGTTAATAATTTAATCGGAATTTCATCTGATGCGATAGGAGCTACATCATTTCATTATCTTGCTACAGGTTATGTAAACCAAACACAATTTAACCCAAATAGACCATATCCGACAGAAGATGGTACATATTTCTGTATATTACCATTTTTCTTTTTAAGAACACGCTTAAAAGAAGTATTTCCACTGTTAAGTTGCAATGAAGGAAATGTCAGAATTGATGTTAAATTGCGCCCATTTAACAATGTTGTACGACGTTATATAGGATATAGAGAAGATTGTGACTCTACTCCACTTAATTCCGATGTACATTTTACAGGTCTTACTGCAAAAACAGCAGAATGTCCTCCTCAATTCAGAGATTTTCGCATTATAACGTGTGCCCCATTAATATCTGGTTCTTTACGTGAAAAATATATACATAGACCATTTGAGCAAATTGTAAAATTAGTTCAAACATTTAGTTTTGAAGAGCCGTTGAAATATTTGGTAAGTAAACCAAATGCAGATATCATCGAAATTCAATTACCGTTGGAGTTAAATCACCCAGTTACCGAATTAATATGGGTATTTAGAAGAAAAGCGGTATTAATAAATAATGAGTGGGCAAATTTTACACCAGCCATAAGTTATCAGTCAGACCCAAATAAAATATTTCCAGAATGGCTGGATCATGCCACCATACGTTTAAATGGGCTAGAATTAGTATCTGAAAAGGGGAATTGGTTTAGAGAACATATTGCAAGTGTACACAAAGGCGGTATACTTGCATATAACGCATATATGTATGGGTATTCATTTGCGAAATATCCAGACGAACATCAACCATCAGGTACAGCCAATATGAGTAAAACGACATCCATTACACTTAATCTAAAGGTAAATGTACCAATTCCAGTGAATATAGGGGATTTTGATAAGGCAACGGTTGGAGGATGGGAAGTCTTTGTATTTGGTATTTATTACAACTGGTTACGATTTGAAAATGGAATATGTAATAGGATGTTTACAGACTAAAGTAAATTAAGTACAACATCATCATTCTCCCCAAAATACCAGTGAATAATATGATCTGCAGCGCAAAATTCAATAATATACCATATATTTGTCTCCCATGTTAATCTATATTGTGGTAATGTGCAAAAATCATTCAATACATTTTTAGAATGATTATAAAATGTATCAATACTTTGACGGGGAACAATAAAAAAGTAACCGTGAAATCTCATATTCAAAGAATTAACAGAAAATGGTCTACCAAATCCCCAACATCCAGGAATCGTTACGTGTTTAAATGTAGTTTGATTAATTACCTTTAATTTATTAATTATACGTTCTGTATTCTTTACTCTATTAAGAAATTCAAAATCAATCCATATAAATGTTTCATCTTGTACTAATTCGGATGCTTTTTTGATGAATTCGATTTTCGTATTTATAATCGATAAATTCTCTTTGGTACAATTATCAGGCAAATTTCCATTATATTTCATAGCAATTGAATATAATTCAAATTCAGAAAATATACCAATCACTTGTACAGATGGAAACGTAAAATTATCAACTAGACTTGGATCGGTAAATACGATAATAGGGATATTACTATTAGCTAATTTAATAAATGATTCCATTGACATAGATGCATCATAATATGTTACCAACATAATACATACATTTAAAAATATCTTTATATTCGAATTTAAATACCTCGAATACTAATAGCTTTAGGAATGGTAGCAAGTCTGTTAAAAGTAATATCGACAGGTATTCAAGATAAACGTATACATTTTAAACCTACCATATATCCATTTATAAAAGTTTGGATAAAAGCAGGAAGATTTACGACACAATGGGGCCGTCTAGATTTTGAAAATGTCCCAACATTCGGTAATACTGGATTCGTTCGTATTTTGAGAAAAGGTCATTTGATAACTCGTCTATTTTTAGTTGCGAAAATGCCCGACATATATACAGCTCAAAAGGCAGCGCACAATGTATCGCCAAATTATCAGCCAAAATTTGGATGGACCAATTCATTAGGACATGCACTTGTTCAGCAACTCACACTTGATATTGCATCCGCGAGAGTAGAGACAATTGATAGCCGATTGTTAGAAATGTTGGATGAATACAATACACCTTTGGAGAAAGTACCGATTATGAACGAATTAATTAAAAGAAAGGATCATGGATTTACACAAACAAGTTTTGGCTTCCCACCCACATATTCTGCAAATCCATATAATGAAACGGTGGTAGTTCCTTTACCGTTCTGGTTTTGTCGCGGAGACAATGGATGTGCATTACCAATTGATGCAATTTCAATGGATGAAATACGAATAGGTATAACATTCAGAAACTTAAATGGTCTATATTATACAGACACGCATGCTACAAATACATCAATCGATCAAGGTACATCATTATGGCCAATTTCTGCAAGTAAATTCTATGCAGGGAATCCTGGGACAAACCCTAACAATCCCCTTTTACCACCATTAGATGTGCCAGCTATGCCAAATTTACTGTTAGGAGAATGTTATGTATTAGCAGAATATGTATATTTAGACCAAAATGAGGCAAATCGATTTCGTTTAGCAGATTTACAGATTCCAGTTGTTCAGCATTACGCAATGAATCCATTTCAAACAAGAGGTCTTCCTGTTGCGAGGATACGATTAGATATTCCAAATCCGACACGTGATATATTTTTCATGTTAAATAGAGAAGAAGCTCCTAGCTATAATGCACACTTTTTAGCAACTCGTGATTTAACTGGAAATGTTAATACATCGCCAAATGGAACACAGATGCCTTGGTGGCCAGATGCATTAGGATTGTATGCGAATAAACCATCGATTTTACGCAGTGGATTTCAGTTATCGGATTCGGATCCATTACAAGGATATGAGATAGATTATCAAGGATTGGTACGATTTCGTACAGAAGCACCTCCATTATTTCGATCTATCATTCCATCCTATGAACAGCGCAAATCTCCATGGGTAAATAGATACTATTATAATTTTCCGTTAGGAATCCAGAATGGATATACGCCATTTTCACAACCGCAAGGTGAAGCAAATTTAGATAAAATGACTAATAGAGATTTAATTTTGCATATGCGTCATAAAAGAGAGTATGTGGGAGGAATAATTGTACCGAGTTATACTGTATATGTATATGCAGAAACATATAACATTTTAAGAATATATGGAGGTCGAGCAGGATTTTTGTTTGCGTATTAAAATATCAAAAAAAAAATAAAATATAAAAATAAAATATAAAACAAAAATGAGAATTATAAGCTGGAACGTAAATGGGATTCGTTCAATGACAAATAAGTTGAAAAATGGGGAAAAAACAGGTACTCCATCTGATAATGGTATACAGACGCTTATTAAAGAGCAAAACCCTAATATACTATGTTTCCAAGAAATCAAGACACAAAATCAGAAAGATCTCGAATTCTTACCATTTAAATATATTTTCGCAAATTTTGCAGAAAAAAAGGGATATTCTGGTGTAGCATTATTAACAAATATAAAACCAATATGGATAGCGTATAATTTTGAATTGTATTCTCAACTACCTCATTCTGATTTTATAAAAGGAAGAATTATTACTGCACGATTTGAACATGTAGTGGTTGTAACAGTATATGTTCCAAATTCTCAAGATGAATTGGCTCGGTTAAAAGATAGGTTAGAATGGGAAGACTTGATAAGAAAGTATTTAACGCTTTTAAAAGAAAATTCAGTACCGATTGTATTTTGCGGTGATCTAAATATAGCTCCAGAAGAAATCGATATTCATGAGCCAAAAGGTAAAAAAATGACAGCTGGATTCTCTACTGAAGAACGGGCTGAATTTAGAAAATTATTGGACGTTGGATTTATAGATTCTTTTCGACATCTTCATAAAGAAGCAAAATACACATACTGGTCTAATTTTCATAAAGCAAGAGAAAAAAATAAAGGTTGGCGGATCGATTTAATACTTGTCTCAAAAGATATAATTCATGCGGCAGATTGCCTAACGGATTATATGGGTTCTGATCACTGCCCTGTTTTATTAGACCTTATAAAAAATTGAAATATGATACCAGTAATATAATGCTAACATGGCTGAAATTACTTTTTCAAAATGGTCAGGGCCAGACGGAATAGAACAATTTATTATAAACCAAACAGGATGTAAACCATACAGTGGTGCAGGAATAAATCCAAGAATAAATAAAAAAACGACTATACTAAAATCGGTAGATGATACTTATTATTACGATGATGATATGAGTGATATACATAATGTAACATATACGTTATTTGGGCATAATGGAGATCAAGATGAAAATGAAAAAAAATTCAATGAGCCATTATTAAATAAAAATAAAACAGAACATATTTATCTATACAGAGTTAGAAAAAACGGTAAAAAAACAGAATATATATGGTATGGTAAATATAACATTATTAATAAAATACATAGACAACATATTGGTAAAGACAAAAATATGAGAAATATCATACTATTGTCTTTAACTAGAACTTAAATAATAATAAACAACTATACACTATGACGCATATTAACTATTTAACAATTTGTTCTCCAAGTGAATATGACATTCTAAGAGAGTTGAAACATCTAGAAAAACTGCAAATAATCAGAGAAAGTACAAAAGGAATAAGAGTACGATTTAATTCTGATTCAACACCATATGAGTGGCTCAATTCATTATCTGCACGATATAATTGGTGGATAAAAAATGAATGGATTTCACAAGAAGGCCGAGCAGGTATATGGATTTCAGACGGAACAAATTATACGTGGGACGATTTATCTTTAGATGATGAACACTATATTTTTTAATTTTTTTTAACTCGAAAGTTGACTCCTGCAGCTTTATTGTTGTATTTTGGCAATTCTACATCGGCAACGCGACCATACTCTCTAAATTCAATAGATCCATCCCATGAACCTCCACTAGAAACCCATTCTTTTATTTTTTCCTTTAAATCCTCAAATCCGAGTGAATTTTCTTGTACTCCATTATCACGTAACTGTTTTAGAATGCTAACTCCTTCTTTTACGCGATCTAGTTTAGGTTTTATTTCCTTCATAGTTAGAATTAGTAAATCTCTTTAAATTCATCTGCATCGCAATCTTTAAAGCTTAATAATTTCCCATAATATAAAATATTGTTATTGGAAATTGTACCTTTTAATTTTTATTCAATATTTAAAAACTTCAAATTCGTAATAGGCATCGTAATAAACCCAGGCTCATTGTCATTTTGAGAAAATATAAAACATGCAATTCCGTCTTTTATATGAAACCCTAAACAGTATTCAATCGCATGTTTTCTAAAGACAAATGGCAATGCATATTTTTCAGGTTTCATATCTTTATTAAATTGTATAACAGTGTGATAGTATACACGTGGAGTACTGTAACGAACAAAATGGACAACACACCAATATTTCCCATCATATTCACAAATACCAGATGATCCGCGAAAACGACTAAAAATGGCTGGAGTCTGAATCGTAGTATGAATCTTTAATTTGTTTTCAGTTACTGCCCCAATTACCAAAGGGTGCCATCCATATACAAAATTCATTTCTGAGTTAGAATTCGAAGAATTCGGAACAAAAATCCAATTCTTTTCACAATCTGATCTGTTAGGAGATTCAATAATAGACGTATTATGCATTAATTTATTATCTACATTATACTCTCCAATTACCATATTAATCTTACCATTGTCTGATATATTTTTAGATGATGCTGTAAAGTGAATCTTATTTTTAAAATGAAATAAACGCACATCTTCCAATCCTTCAATATTACTAGGATATGATTTGAATTCTTCTTGCATCATACTTACATCATTTAACGGATAGTATGATGTATTAAGAATAGTCATGCCATTTTTAGTTCTCACAATATTATCTGGCATATGATATGATCCTTGGCTATCAATCGTATAATTTACATACCGAGTATTCATTAGATATGTATCTTTATAAGGAATAATAGAACAAGAAGAAACATAATACTCATTCATTTTAGGAAAAAATAGTTTCGTATATTCTCCTTTAAGTGGCTCAATATAATAATGGAGATTTGACCATACATTATCCAAATAGTGTGTTTTTGTATTAATGTAATTGACCAGATCATTGAGACCATCTTGTTTTGTTTTCCCATATACATAACAAGCTAAAATAGTATTTTCGTAATCAAATAACCCATTATATATATTATGCTCAATAAAAAGAACATCATCTTTAGGAAAAGGAATATTGCGACCTTTCAAATAGTAATGATACGCCTTGTAGTGTTCTAGTTTATCTTTAAAGAATCTAACAAGATTATATAAAGGTTCTGCACGCTGAGGATGATATTGAAATGCCTTATTCATCCATAATTCTAACTTTTCTGGATTTTTAAGATATTCATAGCATTTACCAATTTGATAGTAAGAATACCAAACTTCTTCATACCATCCTCCAATCTTAATCCTCGTTTTATAATGTTTTATAGCATCTTTAAATTCTCCATTATCTTTATAACTCTGTGCTAAATAAAAATGTGTTCTGCCATTGTTCGGATCTATTTCTAAATCTTCTGTGAGTAGACGAATATCTCTTTCATATTTGTCTGATTTACAACCTCCATCATTTATATCGTCGATATAAAATATATCATATGGAATCTTTTCAATTGGATCTCCACTCCAATATTCATGTGTTGGTCCAACACATTTCCAATCATAACTGCATCGCATAAAACGATTATTATAATATTTTAAATTAGAATTTTGTTGTATTGCAGTATAACCAGGAAGAGTCATATTAAAATCTTTAAATGTTGGAGATGGTTTAATAATCATATCCGCATCCACTGCCATTGCATATGTATTATCAGGATCCCACTGCAAATCTTTACACAATTCCTGTGATTTTTGAAAAGATACAGTTCGATTGTAACCAAAATTCTTAAACGGTTCCACGTATACTTTAAATGGTTTTCCACATGTTGATAAAAATGCATTACATATTTCTACAGTATTATCGGTTGAACCAGTATCAAGAATACATACTGCATCAACATGATCTAATGCACGTGTAATACATCGTTCAATAATCTTGGATTCATTTTTAATCATGAGTAACAAAATAATACGTGTCATTTTAATAAATAAATTGCGAGCAACTTTTAAGTTATTTCTATAATTTTTAGAGGTTGGTCATTTTTAGGGACATGTGCTAAGAAACAGATAGATACTAATGATATAATAATAATTAATATGAATCCACTAATAATTAGTTCGGTTATATTTGCAAAAACACCTGACATTAATAATACATAGGACGAACATAATAATGTCCCCAGTATTTTATATAAGATTTTATTCATTTATTATCTTACTTTATTTTCGGTTTGATCAAATTTTAATTGTGTAAAAGGCGCAAAAGGCGCAATAGGCGGACATTCAACAGAAGGTGGTGGACATGCTGTCCATGGAGGTAATGGTATAAAACATTCATTTGTATAAATATTTACTTTATCAGAATATGGCACACATTTTATACACGTACTCATTTCTATAATCCGGAAATATAATATTACAGTGATTTAGAATGATTTTCTTGTTATTTGCAATTGTACTTATAATGGTACTTATAATTGTACTTAAAATGCATGTAAAAGAAGGATTCGAAGAATTAAAAAAGACTACGATAACAGATTATAACAAATTCAAGGAATTTTATAACGAATTTATGAAAAATTGGAATAAAGCTATCCTAACATCTATTGGATTAAGTTCTCAGAATACTCCAGATACAACAACACCTCCTACTCCATCAGGCCCTAAGCCATCACCTCCTAAGACTATTACAACACCTCCTAAGCCATCACAAGACGAAATGAATACCTATATAGATGGATTGAATACACCATATCCGTATATTACTGCACCATTACCAGAATTAAACAGTACAAATATACAAAAAATACTTCCTATGATTCCAGAAGATGCAACAAAATTTCTAAATGCTATTCTATGGATGAACAAGAGTTTAACAGATGCATTAGATTCTATGAAAGTAGAAGGATTTGAAGATAAATGTGATAATCTATCAAATTGTTTGAATGACCCAGCATTTCTTAATAAATTAGCAGAAGCTCAAAGAAAGAATGAACTAGACCAAGCAAAAAATGCAGAACAAATTATATCGAATCGTATACAAAAGTTTTTTTCAAATGAACAAATTGTACCAGAGATGACAAAAAATATCGAATTAGTTAAAAAAGCTGATAAACTTAAAACAGATTTAGAAAGCGGTAATGTACCAGGTGTAGAAAAAGTTGAAAAAAGGGAAAATGCACCTATAAATACAAAACCAAATGATCCATCACTTCCTCCAATGGTAAATTATTTTAATCAACGCTGATTTTTAACTGTATTTCTTACTTTTCTGTTTATAGTTGGCTTTACAGTTGGCTTTACAGTTGCCTTCACAGTTGCATTTTTAATATATTTCATCTGTTTAGTGCGTTTTATCTTTTCTCTTATAAGCGAAGGAAAGGATGGCTGATAACCTATACATTTAATAGATATAAAAGGAAGTGCTGTATTCATTGTGCGCGATTTGGAGCTAATTTCGACAAGTTTATTCGCAAGACATTCCATCGAACCAACATTAAAGAATTTAGATTCTATAATTCCTAAACTAAAATAGAGTGTTATTAATGTGTCCATGGATGCAATTTTTATATTTGTAAACTTATTAATAGGTATATTGAAATAAGAGTGACAAGCCGATTGCTCAATAATAAATACAAGATGTTTTTTACCTTGTGATATAACCTGTATATTTGGAACCATATCAATCACATTGGATGAATAGGATTTAATAGTAATCGGCGTACTATTTTTATGTAAATTATTAAATTCAGCACTTAGTATTTTTGCATCATTATCTATGTTTGACGAGAAAAATAGAATCGGCTTGGTAGTATTAAAAATCCATTTATTATTTAATTTTTTAGAATACAACGATTTATTATAAAACTCTAACAGATCTGCCCCAGCAAATATATATTTATTTTTAATAATATAATCAATTGTATAATGCAGTTGTTCTGGATGTAGTCCTCCATGTATTGTATCATATGATATTTTACACGGTTTAAAAGATACAAATTCATTAAATAATGACAATCGTTCAAATACTTTTAACCAGCGTGATACATCTCCACGAGGTCTACTTAATTCTAAGTACATTAGCATTCGCAATGTATTTGCATCTAAATATGAAATACCATCCGTTTTAAATTCACGTTTTGATAGTAATTTATATAATGTAGGATCCATATCGGTTATATCGGCAACAGGTATAAAATTAACATATATTTTAATAGTACCTTCATGTATACCTTCTCTTCTATAAATTTCACTAAATCCAGCTTTCGTAAGATCTTTCATGATTGTATTCACATCTAGAACCTGATTTGGGGTAAAGAAATCATAATCAGGAATCGAATATTCAGGATCGTAAAATTTGTATTTCATAGGTAAATGTGCATTTACTGCCTGACCTCCATAGCATAAACGATGCTTTTTCCGTAAAAAGTTTTCAATGACATCAATCGCTCTAAGAATTTCATCATCGTGTGCTGAGTCATAATCTACGCTTTTTTTAGCTTCATCGGAAGCCTTTTTAATCTTTTCTATTTGTTGCACGAACATTTTATTTTTGAAAAATGTGGATCGAATATTTGTTGTTTCTATTTCAGCTTCCATTCTAAAATAATATAAAGAATATATATCATTTATATTTTAAATGCTTAATCTAGGAAAACAATTTCGCCCGTCTACGTCCATTACATATCCTCCGTTTAAAAATGGCCGATATATGGAAGAATATTTTTATGAATTTTTTAATAAAGTATCGAACAGCGTAAACAGAGTATATATTCCAATTTTCTGGACAAACCTTCAAAATCACCCTGGGTTTTCATCGCAAAAACATAAATACCAGATATTATTATCAGATGCATTATCCAAAATGCCAAAAGGTACGAAATACTTTACAGTTGTACAGCACGATGATGGGCCGCAACTCAAAATGGGTGATGTAGGTGACGTATTAATCTTTGGGGCATGCACTGGTACTATACCGCTACCATTGATTTATGAAGATGTAACAAATACATTATCGATGCAACACACATTAGATAAAAAATATATCGCATCCTTTATAGGTTCAAATACGCATCCTATAAGAAAAAAATTATATAATATTGCAAATGAAGATATTTTTTTAGTATCTCAAACATGGACATCAAATGTTCAAAAAAGTGCATCTGAATTATTTATTGAGAAAACATTGGAATCTAAATTCTGTTTGGCCCCAAGAGGGTATGGTCGCAGTTCCTTTCGCTTTTTTGAAGCAATATTACTAAATACAATTCCAGTGTATTTTTGGGATGACATAGAATGGTTACCATATAAAGATATACTTGATTATAGTACATTTTCAGTATCGATTCATGAAAAAGACATACCGCGTACATACGAAATACTTACATCTATTTCTAATGAAAAATATGCAAGTATGATAGAGGAATTGAATAAAGTGCGCCAATATTTTACATTGGAATATATGGCAGAATATATTAGTCTACTCTTGAAGCATTTGTAACATCTGCGACAGTAGTATCAACGGGTGTTTCTGGAATTACATCAGCCGATTTAATATATCTAAGACTTTTTGGCTTTGGTATAAAACTGTATTTTTTAAATAATTTGTCTGTAAACATAAAATCATTTTTAAAGTCAAATAACACAATAGGTACACAATTTATTCCATATTGGGAAGTAATCGTATTATATAATGGTTTACTAACAGGAATAGAAGGATCCGATGATAAACACAATGTCCAACGGAGTTTCGAATCCTCTATAAGTTTATATGATCTATCAGCTGGAATTTGTAGATAATCCTCAACAGATGAAAGTACACCAAAATTACTACTGTTATCTATAATATTGCTATTTGCAGGTGGATTGTATTTAAGACAAAGATTCACAAGAAAGTCTAAATCTTCATCCGATGCATAATGAGAGTTGTTTGTACGAAATCCTGATGTATTTGCATTACTGAATATTAGTACTTTATTATAATAATCTTTAATATTGTTAATAAGTATTTTACTTTGCTGTGTTTGACGATAATATGTTCCTCCGTCCAATTCATTTGTAAGGAATCTATTTTTAAAACAAGAAAGACCTTTTGCGACATTCGAATAATAGTCAAGAACGGTCCTAGAGTTATATGCACCTGGTGGTTGTCTTAAAAAATATAATACAATAATAACAGGATCCGTATTATTTGTACAGGATGAACTAAATGCATAGTCATTAATTTTACCACACACATCTCTTATATTAGAGCGTCTCCCTGAATTACATGCAGGTTTGTCAGATTCGTAGTTAATTCTCAGTCTACCTTGAACATCTCTTATTGCAATACGCGGATAATATGAAATGGTATCACCCATGCATTCATCCATGTAGTCAATTTCAAGAACAAATGTACGACATCCTGCTTTAACAGCAAGTCTTATAGAAGTTTCAGGATCCCAGTATCCTTCATCCATAGGCCCGATAAATCCGCTAAAACGGCAGGCAAGTGAATAAAAATTTACGAAACATTGTTCTGAAAGAGGCATATCTTCTTTACTAAATAGTTTAATGAGCTTATTAGGATCATTTAATATGTCAGAAACAGGATTTTTACTAGGAAGTTGATCATATCTATCCGAAAGTATTTTAACTTGTTCTGAGCTAACACCATAGCTATTAAATGTAATAAACATAATAGGTAAAATAATAAAAACAAATAAAGCAATAAATCCAACTATAAATAAATTCGTTGGCGTTGATATAAATTTTAATGAATCAGCCATCCTAGAATGTTATAAGAAGTTAAATCTCATAAAATATACCGGAAATTAATGTATCTACTGAAGGAGAATTTAGTCATCAATTGTTTCTAGCCGCTTCATAAGTATTTCACAGCATTTCTCCCACGTATATTTGTTTTCAACCCCTAGTTTTCCATGAAGTTTTCTCAGATTTTCATCGAATGCATATTTTTCCATGGCTTTTGAGACATCTTCAGGATTTACCATTTGCGCTTCACCTGATACATCATGTACCATAGGGATGTAATAACGGATAGATGGTTTAATCATAAGTGAATTATCTCGAGTACAATATTCAGTATACCCATTTATATCAGGTACAATTTGTGGAATACCTAAAGACATCTGTTCAAATGTGCAGAGACCAAATCCTTCCCCATCTGCACAACTCACTCCAACATCTCCGCAATTATACAAGACATTTATGTCATCATCCTTGTAGCATGTATCTTTGGATGTAATTAGCAATCGATTCCCAAACTGATCAATTGCCCCACCTGCTAGGTTAATTTCACGTGCGAAAATATCAAATAAAGGAAATCCACCGTGTTTTCCGAGATCCGATACAATTAACATAAATAATTGTTTTGTAGGAAATCGTACAATTAATTTTGCAAATGACATAACGAGAATATCCAAGCGTTTACGAGGTATATTTTTATTAAGAGATGTGTAAAGAAATACGTCATTTGGAAGACCTAATGTTTGACGAGCTAATTCTTTTGGAATTGGAAATATAGAACTGTCTAACCCGTGATTCATTATATCAATTGGGCGTGTAATACCAGCACTTTTAAGTTCATCTTTCCACGTTTTCGTAAAACAGAAAATACGTTCTATGTCTCTATTAATATTATCTATCATTTGCTGAGGCGGGCTCTTATAAGTAATATCAAGATATGCCCAAATCTTAAAAATTCGCGGTATTTTACGGATTTCTTCTACATAATTGCATATTGTTGACATATCGTTGTAAATAAATACAATGTCTGGTCTTTCCGAAGTGATTACACCATTGATTTCAGAAAATGCAAATCCATTTTTCTTATCCGTTTTGGCAATTACTTTTACATTCGAGGGATATTTACGCCCGATATCACCGCTAACTAGTTGTTGTGTGGCAAAATGAACGAGAGTAATCCATTTATGTTTTGTTAGCTCTTTTATTATATTATAGGTAACTTTGCTGTATCCGTTACTTTGATTGATATGTGTTGACACTATAAGAATCTTTAATGGTTTCTCTGGTTTCTCTGGTTTCTCTGGCTTGACTGTCACTTGTTCTATTTCCGTTTTAGTAACAACACTATTAAGTTGATTGATAAATTCTGTGATATCTTCCATTTCTAAATAATATTTAGTTTAACTCTTTATGTCCCGGTGTAAAAAAATATATCCAAAGAATAGAAATGGCAGAAAAAAGAGGAAAAAGTGCAACTCGTAAAAAGGGATCAAAGCGTAAAACTCGCAAACTCTCCAAAGGAGCTTCCGACTGGAATAAGAGTGTGATGAAAGTTTGGGGAGAGTTAAAGAAGAAAGGTGCATCGTTTAGTGATGCACTAAAGGAGACTTCTCGGCGTAAGAAGGCAGGTTTGATTTAAGTTCCAATTTCCAGGCATTCCAATTTGAAATAAGATTTTTCTTGTATGTTTCTGCAGTCAATGGATTTTCAAGAAACTCGTAGATAATAGATATTATATTGTCAAATGTAATATTAATTAACCCTAATCTTGAAATAAATGCCCAAAATAATTCATCGCCTTCATTACGAATATATAATGGTATCGTACCCGTTTCTAAACATTCGTATAATCTAAATGTTTCAACGTTATTTCCGCGTAGAATTGGACAAAACTTACTATTTTCAAGTATCGATATGTATTCATCTTTTTGTGTCATTGTCTCATGATTCCAGTTAGGAGTTAAATGACAACTGTGTTTAAATTCAGATAAAATCTCTAATTTCTCTTTTCTATCAAACCAATTGGTCCCGTGAAAACTCCATACGAATTCTCTGTTTATAAAAGGTTTATTAGTCCCTTTATAATGAAATCCTAGTGGAATGGTTTTAATATTCGGCAAATCACGAACATAATTACGAATTACGTTACAATGTGGCAAATTATAAAATGATATGTCATCGATACAAAATTCATCACTTAGATGAAGAACATTAAAGTTGCAAGTGAGCCGTTTAAAATATTCATTATACTTATCTAAGTAAGGTCTTTGAACAAGAAACCACGAATTAGGCTTAACGTCTAATGGTAAAGGTTCAAAATAAACTTCCCCAAATAGTTCACGTAACCATAATTCTTCATATGATTTATAATTATTCTCCATGGTATATATTATTGTAAAATCTGTGAAGCATTCTGTGTTATTCCAAATATCACTATCATACTCTTTTCTATGCAAATCGTCAAATTGTGCAGAAAGATAATTAGGATCCTCTTCTTGAAAGCAATAACAAGGTAGTGCATTAGAAACGTATTTAGTAAGTCCAACAAGAGGGCTACCTAATAAATGATCTACTACTGCAAATGATTTCTGTTCTGATTCATATAAAAATTTCAGCATTTTTTCAGCACCATTTTTAGAAATAATATAACTATATGTGCAAAAATGAAATATGGGTAATGGTACAGAACTAAAATACGTATTTGGTATAATTTGCGACCACGATTCATTTACTTTTTTAAGACATTGTGGCAATACTGCCATGTTGGGTGGCAAAACACCTCCTAAATATAGAATATCAGCATCATCTGGAATATTACGTAGAGATTTTTTCCAATGTTTTTTAAATCGTACATCATCTTCTAAGACTAAAAAGTGTGTACCAGATTCTTTTATAATAGATGACCATATGCCAATATGACTAAGATTGCATCCTATTGCCGATTTTTTCCAGTTAAATGTATTATGTTTAAAAAGATCATATATCATTTTATTCATTTTGAGAGTGTTACCGTTTACTGCAGGAATACGTGTTACATCCAAATGTTCTGCTTTCATAAAACTATCAAGTCGATCTTTACGCGTATCTAGATTTATTAGAAATATTTTATCAATAGAGATTAAGTCTAATATTTTATTCGACATATTTGTCATACGTTTTAAAGCTCTATCTCTTTTTTCTTCATTAAGTATGGGTAATGAAGCTATTTTACTACATAATGTAGGATTTTCTTCTAATTTTTGAATGAGTTCTACAATTTTACAAGGATCTGATAAATGAGAAATATTAACAATGGAACCTTGTACGAAATCATCTTTATCTCCCCAATAGATTGGAACACACCCTGCCATTTTAGAGTGAAGTACTTTTTCAGTGATGTAACCAGGAGCCTGTGAGTTTTCAAAACTGATCGTAAATTTATGTTTTTTGAAGAAATGATGTTTTGAAATGTCACCGCAACCACCGCCAGCATATTTTAATGCAAGTTGCCCACCAATATTATTATATAATGCACCACCTGAATTAACTTTTTTATATTTATTTACAGCAAGAAATGTCTCATTCCTAAAATTACACACGGGATTACTTACAACAAATGCGCAAAATTCTGTACGATCACTAAATGGAATAGGATGAGGAGTCATTGCAAAGTGTAATGGGATGCGAATAGGATTGTCTTCGGATTCTTGTAGAGTTTTGGAAGTTGAAAACCAGTCAATAAATATCATCCATGTAGGAATATGTATATGTGTATCATCTTCTATATTAGATGGAGTTATATATAAACTAATACGATCATCATTTAATACAGGCCAGTTTTCACAACTAAAAAACACTTTAGGGATTGAATCTGGAACCAATTCCCAGTCATTACTATATGGTCCAAAAATAAGAATATTCGGTTTTATATGATTCGTGTATGGTACACCTTTTACATTTTTATGAAAAGAATCGATTATAAAATTACTACTATAATTAAATCCAGGCCACATGTCAGAAAATGCAATGATTTTTTGTTCTTTTTGTTCTTTTTGTTCTTTTTGTTCTTTTTGTCCCTGTATGATAGTATCCCACTTTGATAATTGAGATTCAATACTCCAATTTTTTAAAATGTTTCTTTTGACAGTATCAATAGAATCTTTATATATGTTAGGATTCGCTAGATGGGTATGAAATACATTACATATCTCAGAAATATTATTTCCAAAATAGAATGTATCAACTCCTATACTTTTAAGAATAGGGCTATTGTGAATGACAGGTATTCCTAACCAAATTGCATTAAGTAATCCAATACGAAGCGGAACAAATCGAGAATGAGAAAATAATATAGAATTTTTCCATTTGTAATATGGTTCTTTCTCTTTAAAAGACACGGGATACTTTTCTATTTCAATATTATTAAGAATATTTTCCTTTAAATATTTATTATCTAGTATTTTATTCATATGGAATATATAGTTAACATTTTTCAATTCTAATGCTCTTATTGCAACAAGAGGAATAATAGGAGAACTAGTATTATCGCATTTTTCGGAGACATGAATGTCAATTGTATTACTTGTACAACTTTCAACTACATTTTGAGCATAATGATCCGCGACAGAAGGAGACCATATAAATGGAACGGTTCGAATAGGGCATGGAAATAAAGTCTGTATAGAGTCGAGTGTTTCAATTGGATTTAAAATATCCCAGCACCAAATCTCATGTACATTATAATCTCTGGGACTATATGGTAATTCAGGATAGACCGAATTATCTAATTCAGAAAACTGAATAAAATTTCTCAAAAATATAATAGTTTTTTTCGCGATTCTTTTGCGATATTCAGGTATCAATCCATCGATATCAATTAATAAATCAAGATTTTCTATTTGGTGCATTTGTTTATGCATTTGTTTATGCATAATATTTGGTAATGGATCATTGGAAATATCAATAAAATATACTGTAAAATATTTCGCAAATAATTCTGCTAATATGTGCGCAGTCTGATTTAGACCACTATAAAATAAATCAATCGAAGGATTATACGATATACCTATATACATTATATTAATTTATACCAAAATTCTTTATATGATGGAAATCCATTCGGATTGAATTTCAGGATTGTAAATACTATGTTTCCAAATAAGATTTGCGGCATGTGATTTGTATATATTTAAATTTGCATTATGTTGTGTTAGCGCGTTGTGCAATGTTTGAATGGCATCATCCCATTTATTAATATTATAATAATAACCAAACTGATTCCACCCTTCTGAGTTATGTAAAATAGGATAATTACAATACATTAATTCCAGTGTATTATAATTAAAATCATTATTCCATTGATGGGTAATAAAACATGCCGATTTATGTTCTGTAAGAATGGTATGAATATTTTTACGATCATGTAATACGATTCGGTCAAAGTGCAAGGAAGGAAGTATAAAATTTTTAGCATTCGGTGTAATATTAATTTTATCACCATTTATAATGTGGACTTTGCCTTTCCATTCTGGGTGTTTTTTATGATATGCTTCTACCAAAAGTAACGAATAAAAGAAACTTTTCTGAAAAGATATATTCGGATCCATAATAACAATATCCAAACAGTCCGATGGAACCCATTCGCACATTCCATATTGTCTTATGAAACAAGAGTCCCACACATATGGAACAATTTTACCATTTGACATACTTACACGATTCAATAAAGAGGCATAGTCAATATGCTGTTTATAATGAGGACTTGTCCAAATTTCATCGATTTCTCCTACAACATGATGGTGAAAAAATACTGAATTATAATACTGAATTGTCTCTGTATCAATATTAAGAATATTTCCTAAATACAATTTAACAATTTTTGCACCAATCGACCGAATATAAGATCGTGTAGTAGAATTAACACTCATACCAATTTCAATAAAAGTACATATTTTGATAGGATTCTTAATAATATCATCGGTTGTAATGATACTATATCTATTTAAAAAATCCCTTTTTTCCGAAATAGTACGGCTATGTTGAAACAAATACGATTTATATCCGATACTTTCAAAGAGATCATATAATATGATAATATTTTGAGAAATACCATTCAGAAATAGAGTACTGTCATTAATGTCGTTGGTAGCTAATACAATCGCCTTTTTATCGGATCCAAATGATATAAATGTAGGCTTATTATAAGAGGATAAATCTGTTAATCCAGGTATGTTCATTTTATATATAATATTATAAAAATCTTTATATTAGAAAATGGCATGTATACCAGAATTTCCAAAGGAATATTCTATTCCTCCAGCATCATTTTATAATATACAAGGATTACCACAATGGTTAAACCAAAATATATCATATAAACAGTATTTTATAGGTGTATTTCCATATTTATATAAAATGACATCAACATTGTCAAGTTTAACATATAAGGTGGAAAATGTGCCATTGGCATCAAATTTAACAGCATTATCACAAGGACAAATGGCATTATACAAGCAACAACTTCGAGTGTTTTGTAAAGTATATACGTATAATTCAAATGCATATGTAAATTATGTATGTAGTAGTGTACCACCTATTTATTATACGTTTACAACATATAAAGAAAAAACAGAATACGATTCTGCATTAAGTCTTGTAAATAGATTATATCCATTTGCAGCAATGGCGGATGGACCTAAATGGATAGCACCTTTTGTTTAAGGCCTATCTAATGTAACGTAAATAGATATAATAATTGATTTAAATCTCCGATAATTTCATCGCGAATATTGATCAAGTCTGTATCATTCTGTGTCAATGTTTTTGTCAATGGCCCTCGTAAATATCGTATCGCAGCAGTAATCATTCTAGATGCCCCTGCTTCACTCAAATTCTGTAAAGTAATGGATGCATTTTTACCGCTCACTTTAGGACGACCGTACTTTCCAATGTAAATCTCAACATAAGAGTCGATTGATTTTTCAAGTTTTTTTAAAAGTTTATCTGTTGCAATGTGTCTTGCATACACACGTGTTTGCCAGTGATATAATTTTAGTTGATCACGTAATTGTAAAAAAAAATGAATCTGGTCGGCTGACATTCTATAATTTTAAAATAGATTTAAAATTTGAAAGATTTTTGAATATATTGTTAATACAACAATGTGTACCATTTGCAAAGATACACTGAAATGGTCTGGAATTACCCATATAATAGAAAACTGTCCTCTTCGTAAGAGTTGGTACTGTTCCTATTGTGCAAAAACAGGACATCTTACGAAAATGTGCACGGCAAAACCTAGATTTAGAAAGCCGACATTTATGGAACAATTGATCCCTCCTTCCGATCTAAAAATATATAATATTACTTCCAAGACACCTCTTCGTTATACGTTAGAAGAACCACAACAGTTACTTGAAATTAAAAACGATGACAAAGTAATTGTTGCCTATTTAGCGGCTAAATCTATTAAAGTTGGTGTAAAGGATAAGCGTCATAAGTTAGAAGAATATGCTAAATTAAATAATAAACGGTTAGTATATATAGAATGAGAAAATCACGCAAATTTAAAAAAATAAAACCTGTACACAATATATATAAAAAGATAAATAAATTATTTAAATGCAGTTGTAAAAATCGTATATTTCATAGAAAATGTAAAACTCGTAAAACTCGTAAAAGAATGAAAGGTGGTAATTACGCAAAAGATGTAACAATGACAGAACTAGAGGGTGTAGCATCAAAATCTCTTGATGGAATTACAGTAGTAACGCCAGGATCAGTAATGAGTGGATCTGCATACAAAAAACACATGGAATATTTAGAAATGCATGGTACGGAATAGAAATACAGAATAGAAATACGGATACAGAATAACTTGTGTTAAATATTTATGAAAAAGGATAGCGAATAAAATAAGAATGTCCAATCAAAGTCAAGTAAATCCTGAATATGCGTCATGGGATGAAGATGACATTTCAGATATTACGTTAAACACGCTGGATATTCCAGGAAAATTCAAAACAACCGTAACAAATATATTATCAAGCCATTGCTGTGAAATAAAAACAGTATCAGATGACATAGTTCAGCCAATTAATGTAGCTAAAAAGAAGTTAAAAGAATTAATAACAAAACACAATAATGAAATTTTTTCATTCATGTCGCGACCAGATAAAACACCGCATATTATTGGTGTGGCAGAAACCATTTTTAGAAGATATGGACATGAAGTTCCATCCATAAAAGGTAGAATAAATATACTAAAAGATTTAAATTTAGATGCCTCCATGAACAGTATTGTGTGCGAGTTTGATGAAAATTTAAGGAAAATAGGAGGATCTGGTCTAGAGGATTTTACGAAACAAATGAGATGGATGTTTACTCAATATAGAAATATAGGAGAAGAGATTTTACGCCAAGAAACTGTTCTCCATCAAAAGTTGGAGTTACTAGATAAACTAAATAATAGAATGCCACTTATTACAGGGTTGACTACAAACGAAGTTCTCCCAGAATTAATTGATACATTTAGTAAATATGCAGAATCTGTATATAATACGTGTAAAATAGATGTCATGTATTTAGATTTAATAGAATTATATAAAAAATGGAATATATGTCGTCAGATTATATCATTGCAGCATAATATAAAAAATAATGTAAATGAACCGCAGTGTTCCATATGTTTAACGGAATCGGTGTCATTTGCGATTGTACCATGCGGGCATACATTTTGTTCCATTTGTTCAAAGAAACAAAATACGAACTGTTATATTTGTAGGGGAAATATAAGAGAGCGTATCAAATTGTTTTTTACATGAGGTTTTATTCAATAATGATCTGAAAATCGTTTGGGCGTAATGTAACAGCTCTTAAGGCATCAATTTGTTCTTGTGTAAGATTTGTTACTTCACATACTTTTTCAAAGATGGATTCTGCAACGGAAAACCATAATTCATATAGAATGTTATGAGCAATTGATTCAATAGGTTCTGAATGCATTTTTTTATCCAAAAAAATCAAATCCAAAAATCAAATTTTTTATCAAAAGGAATTTAAACAATGTGCATAGTATTACTAAAAGAATGGAAGGCACTATTGCAACGCAACAAGAAAATGATATGACAACATTAACTCATTCTATTATTGAATGGAAACGTCTAAAAGATAAATGTGATTCTGCAAAACAGGAATTACGTGAAAATGGTAAAACGATGAAGATAACGGAAGAAATTATTCTCAATATTATGAAAAATCACAGCATAGGTGCATTAGATCTAAAGAATTCTGGTGGACGTATCCTATGTAAGAAACAAAAACGCCAAAAAGGAATTGGTCACAAGAATATGGTAAAACTAATGGCAGAACATTTAAAATCAGAGGAAGAGGCGAATAAACTAATGAAACACATCCAAGACAGTCGAGAAGTGGTAACGGTTGAAAAGATCGCGTACGAAAAAACGGACTAGATAGTAGAAATGTTAGAAAAGTTTTGTGGAGCATGCATGAATCTCTTGGGAAGTGAAGGTATGGCTGATATGTCCGGTTCGAAGGAATCATATAAAGAAGTTGTTGTAACATTATTTGCATTTGTGTTATCACTATTGATTGTTGCATTTGTTGGTAAATGGCTGTGGAATAATTCCGTTGCAGAATTGTTTACGATTGTTCGCCCGGTTCGTTCTATTTGGCAATTAATCGCATTTGTTTTACTTTTGGCAATAATAAGATGAATATATAGATATGCATAAATTTCTGTTGCCAATTCTTATATTTATATTAATCTTAGTTATAGGATTAATTGTATATTCAAATTATAAAGAGGAAAAGAAAGAAAAAAAGGAAAAAAAAGAGTGTATAAATCCATTAAAAATGCGTGATAGATGTAATATTCCATGTGGTCCTTGTGATTGTTGTTAGGTAGTGCAAAAAAATATGGGTGTTTACTATAATGAATAAAATTCGACAAGCGATAGAAGCTAGAAAAACTAGAAAACAAGAAGAAAAAAATATAAAACAAGAAGAAAACGAAAAGAAAGTAATAGAAAAACTTGAAAAATATATTGATATATTAACTGACGTTATTAAAAATAATAATGATATAAAGAAATGTATTATAAATGATGATACTATCAAGAATATAATAAATACATTTGTTGATAAATTATCAGACAAAAACAAAAAAGTATACAAAAAATTAAGTACCAGAAAATTAGGTATATTACTAATAAATTATATTATTAATACATTACAAAAAAATAAACAAAAAATAATAAATGTATGTGAAAATATGTATAAAGATCCGAAAAAAATTTCGATTTGTATTCTTGATTTACTAATAATGAATACTGACGATATTATACCATTACTACAATCAACAAATGGTTTAGATATGATACTACTCAGAACTGTTATACCTGAAAATACCCTACAAGATGCTCTAACTAATATAAGAATTAATTGGAATTACTATTTACAATATAGAGGTATAAAAATAGAAGGTGCATCAAACCATTATAAACAAAATATGGAAGCCCTTCAACAATATGAAAATGCAGAGCTAAATGCAGACCCAAATCAAGAGCCAAATCAAAAGCCAAATCAAGAGTCAAATGCAGAGCTAATTAAAGGTGGAAGAAAATTAAGACGTAATAAACATAAAACTCGTAAACATAAAACTCGTAGAAGAAAATAAAAATTCCAGTATTTTTTATATATTATTTTTAGAAGAAAATGATATATAAATACATTAAAGAAACGGTTCTTATATACGCAATAGAAATAATAGAAATATTATATCTTCTTAAAAACGAAATAACAAGACCATTGCTCTTAGACAGTGTTCCAACCTGATGCACTTAAACCGCCATATTTATAATCATAAGTACGCAAATTTTTAGAATTCTCTGGCTCATATGATCCCACATCGCCTTTGCTCGGTGTGCTAAGTGTCTTTAAACATCTACTTTTTGAAATATCGTAGACATCCTCCCATGTTTTATTAAATAATTCCTCCAATTGTACAACTTTTTCCTCTTTGAGTTTTACATCGGTCGATATTTTTGCAATAAGGATTCTACCTCTATCACGCCAAGTTGCAAAAACAATATCTAAGTCACGTGAAGGAATTGTCTGATTTAAGCACATCCCACACACTTCTGCAACATTTATGCGGTCATGTGCAGTTTCAAATGCCTGATAGCGTGTAGCTTCTACAATGCCACTGGGTGACATTAAATCTTTCTTTAAACAACCTAACTTACTGAGTATTAGTTGCAATTCTCTGTAATCAGCTGAATTTGTATGTAACACGTCTAGTATTTGAGAACCTTCTGGTAGAGTCCGGAGACAATCAGGATTTCCAGAACCACATGCAATACCTCCGTAAAATCCTTCATCTACGTGTTTGTATTTTTTAACATTTAGCATAAAATATATTACTAAGCCAATTACAACAGCTGACATTACAATATTTAATGTTAAATTATATGGAATATGTATTTTAGCGATATTCATTTTTCTCTAATATCTATTATTTTTTTGTTATTTATTTATTAAGAATGAATGCAAGTGATATCGTTACAAAAAAACAAAATCGCACTTTAAATAAAGCATATTATCCGACTACATTTTACAGTTCTACTATTTTTAGTACATTGTATCCTCATAGTTCTATTGGATCGAATATATCATATGCATCATGTATAAATACGGTGTATACATATGATCCATCTAAAACAACTATCCCACAAATTCCATTTGTATCATATGAATTATCAAGGGATATATATAATGAAAAAATATCGAATATGACATGGAAAGCAAATCCAATCATTCAAACAGAATCGTATGCCAGTAATGATTCAACAATTATTTCCGCAAATGGTCGTGCAATGAGACCACTTATTTGCACATCATTATCCAAACAAGGTACTAGTTTTGATTCTAGGTGTAATACAACTACGTGTAATACTTGTAATACGTGTGAAAACTAATTATTTTTAAATAATAGAAATAGATGGATTCGAGTTGTCTTCTCAGACATAAAATGAATATGGCATATTTATGTAATTCAAATTGTATGCCACAATGTAATTCAGGAATACAAGGACCAGCAGGACCAGCAGGACCAGCAGGAGATACAGGTGTAACTGGACCGACTGGATATACTGGACCTCAAGGTATTTCAAGTTCAACAAATACAGGTGCAACTGGACCAACAGGATTTACAGGACCAACTGGATCAACTGGTTATACAGGTGCAACAGGACCAACTGGTTATACAGGACCAACAGGACCGACTGGACCAACAGGACCAACGAATGGATTTGTTTTATTTAATAATATGAATCGTATTACTACAAATATAGACTATACTGCATTAGAAGGACAATATTTTATTGCAGTAACATCTCTTTCTGCACCTATAACCATTACATTGCCATCATCTAATAATTTCTATATCGTCGCAGATGAATCAGGCACAGCTGATATTTATCCAATTACTATAACATCTTCATTACCAATATCTGGAGGAGGTCCAATGGTTATTAATGTAGCATACGGCAATGTGTGGTTATATTCAATAAGTAATTATTTTGTATTATTTACACGCCCATAAACAGAATGACAACTATATATACTGGAAGTAATTATGGTATTATATCTACCGCAAATTCAGGAACGGGATCTATAAATACTTCCAGTACATATGCTAAAACATGGGAACTAGTTAAAAACTACACATCAGGTTCTATCATCATAAAACTCACGTCTGCAGGACCAGGAGGATGGATCGATTTTCAGATAGAATATTCAAATGATAGTTCTGGAACAGTATCATCTTTTGAAACACATCGATTCTTACAATCAACCGATACAACTGCAACAGTTCCACAATATCCAGAATTACCTATTCTACAATTTAAACCGCAAGGCACATATATGCGACTCGTATTAACGAATAATTCAGCTATAACTGTCGCATATACCATTCAAACCAGATATAATAATTCAGCAGATCCTGAAATAACGGACGGTGTCATATCTCCCGCAAATTCATTTCATTTGACATCTGTAACTGCAAATGTAGACGTATCAGGTACGTTTGAGGATATATCACAATATTCTTTAATAACGATTCTTACCGCAGGAACGGCCGCAACCATACCAGGTGACTGTATATTAAAATGTACTTTTTCAATTGATGGTACAAAAGAAGATAGAACCGTTGGATATACGATACAGGATATTACTGCAAATGGAAATGCAACAAATGCATTAACATTTAATCCAGCACATACTCTTTTACCGATTGCTCGATACTTTAAAGTAGTGTTTACAAATTCATCTACTGTATTAACATCATTGCGTATTACAACTACGTATCATACAACCAAATCAAAAGCACTAACAAGCCGTGTTACACAATCATTAACAGACCAATTTGACATAGATAATACACGATCGATTCTAACAGGCAGAACGATTGGAACATTATTGCCACAAGGTCATTATCAAAATATTGGTGTTTCCAATCAAGCGATTGCGACATATATAAGAGATCCAACCACTGCATTTGGTGAAGTATTAACAGCACATCTTACCTCACAAATACAATTTGATTATTCAAATGGAGAACCCTATGAAGTACAAGCACCTATTTATCAAAATACAAGTAATACATCCTATACATATGAAAATGGTATGTTAAATATATCATCCGTTTCAACAGGTACAACGAATGTAATTCAAGTCTATTCATCTGAATATACAAAATACAAGCCAGGATTAGGAATAGATGCCAGAATAACGGCGGTATTTGACGCGGATAATGGGGCAGGTATAAATCAATATATGGGTCTTTTTACACCAGAAAATAATTTGACATTTGGATATTTTGATACAGGTTTTTGTATATGTCATGGAAAAGGAGGAGTACAGCAAATTGTGGATATTGTAATAAGTGCGGGTACATCTACAGGAAATGTTTCACTCAGTTTTGGTGGTACAACCGTTACAACAACTGGACTTGGAACTGGTAATAATATTGTAGATGCAGCATATTCAATAACGGCTGCTATTAATGCAAACAAAGGTCTTAATACATATGGATGGAAAGCAACCTATTATAGAGCAAATGATACTGCAACAACATATAGTGTGAGAGTGATTCGTAATTATTCAAGTGTGACACAAATTGCAGTAACTGTTACAACCACGGCTGGATATACAATTACTCCTACCACGATTCGAAATGGAGTCGATGTTACATATGTATATTATCCGCAATCCACTTGGAATGTAGATACATGTCTTCTAACAGGAACATTAACAGAAAGATATGCAAAAAATCCATCTGGATTTCAATTAGATCCTACAAAAGGTAATGTATATCGTATTGTATTTCAATATTTAGGATTTGGAGCGATTACGTTTTCAGTAGAAAATCACGAAACAGGATTTTTTATGCCAGTTCATCAAATTAAATATGCAAATACAGCCATTGTTCCATCTGTTACATCACCCAATTATAAAGTAGGATTTGGTATTACAAATACAACAGGTACTATTACATTGGGTGTAGCGTCTGTTGCAGTATTCGTGCAAGGAAGTGTTATACCTACCCCATTGTATAGGTCGTATCCTAATATAATAACAACAAATACGGGAGGTACACTTAGTATCACAAAACCAAATTCACGTGTTATATTTGGATTTCGTATTGCTGAAATAAAAACATCGGCAAACACAACTGGATCAACAATTACTATCAATCGCAGTAATTTATTTTTAAATGCAATGTCTGTGGCACTGAACGTAACATCTCCAAATAATGCAAATCCACAGCCAAGTGCAAATATTGTATTTCAATTAGTGAAAAAACCAACGTTATTTTATACAGGTGATCCAACTACAACTATATATGAACCTACATGGACCGAATATGAAAGAGATAGTTCTCTGTTAGTCTTTAACGGTACTGCAAGAACAAGTACAACTACAGGTATTGGATATACGGGTGGTGTAAATGTATTGGATGTACCTCTTGTAGAAAATACGGCAACTACAAGCAATTTACAAGGATTGTTAATTAATGTTTCTTCAGATGATGTATATATTATTTCATATTATGGAAATACAAATTCAACTGTTACATCATTTGATGTAATGGCTTCCATTTCATATCAAATAAACAATTAGAATGCCGACGTTCAAATCAAAATTAGCTCGTTATAACTGCTGCGAACAAGTCATGCCTGTACCAGTTATACCAAAGTGTGCAATATCATGCTGTATACCGACACCAATAATACAACCCATACAACCATTCATACAATACAATATTCAACCAGTAGGTACAATTTTAACATATATGGGGACAATTCCAGAAGGATATTTAATATGTGATGGACGTGAAATGTCACGAATTATATATGCAAATTTATTTTCAGTAATTGGTGTTGATTTTGGTTATGGAGATGGTTCAACAACTTTTAATTTGCCAAAACTAGATTATGATACAAATGTGTATATTATAAAATTTTAAATTCCGGTCATTTTGAAAGTGTTTTAAAAATATAATTAGAATAAACAATATAAATAGATGAATTTGAATGATATTTGCAATATGCAAATATATAGATCATGTAATCTAAATCCAAGCAATCCAACTCTATGCAATCCAAATCCAAGTTGTTTAATTAAAGGTCCTACTGGTGATAAAGGTCCAGCTGGTGATAAAGGTGAAACTGGTGATAAAGGTGCAAATGGAGATGATGGAAAAGTAACAGGGCCAACAGGATCGACAGGATATACAGGATATACTGGAGCAACTGGATATACTGGATCAACTGGAGAAACAGGATATACTGGAGCAACAGGATATACTGGATATACTGGATCAACAGGAGCAACAGGATATACTGGAGCAACTGGAGAAACAGGATATACTGGAGCAACTGGATATACTGGAGCAACTGGATATACTGGAGTAACAGGTCCAACTGGTGCACAAGGTAATACAGGATATACTGGAGCAACTGGATATACTGGAGTAACAGGTCCAACTGGTGCACAAGGTAATACAGGATATACTGGAGCAACTGGTGCAACTGGTGCAACTGGTGCAACTGGATCAACTGGATTAGGTGCAACAGGACCAACAGGAAGAACAGGACCAACTGGGCCAACAGGAGCAGGTTCAACAGGACCAACAGGACCAACAGGAGAAACAGGACCAACAGGAGAAACAGGGCCAACAGGTGAAATAGGACCACCTGGTAATGTAGGACCACCTGGTATTGGAACTTCTTTTATATCCGAAAGATTTACAACAATGACAACTCCAAATCCAACTCTGGATGCAGTTGTAACATATGATGATACATTACAATATGGTAATGGAACATTACCAGCAGGAACCAATAATGATGGGCAATACAAAATAGTTGTGGCAAGTGTAACAAATGTCAATAGTAGAGATACTACATATTACACAAATACACATTTATATGATAAATTGCAAACATCGTACATTACAGGTTCTAAAACTCTAGGACCAGAAGCGGGTAGTATTATAAGAGCAGTTGAATATGACTATCATAATCATTCTATATATTATAATACCGTCACAAATTCGTCCAATTCATCATCTTATTATAATATCGGTTTAGAAAAAGTATGGATTGCTGGACTGATAAATACTACAACAATTAAGATAGATGTAACAACTCCAAATACATCTACTTCAGGTAATGCAATTGCATATAATATTCTATATTATGATTATGGAATACAGCCAAAGGATTATGTTGAGTTAAGCCTAGAAAGTAGAGGAAAATGGCGAGTACCCTATGATAAAAATAGAATTATGGGAGTGGGGCGACCTGTACAAACAATAGAACCAGTTGTATATTGTTTACATAATGATACAGTAAATAATCGTATGTATATAGGTGGTCAATTTAGATCATTGGTGCAAGATCGTCTAGATGGTTTAACTACTGACATAGATAATGTATTTTTAACATATTATGATAAAACAAATAATGTATTTGTAGGGGAAGGAACAGTATATCCTACACAGCCAACAAATCCAAAACTTGATAATTCATATGGTGCTAGAACGATAAATTCAACTACGTCTAGTCCATGTTTTGTGGGACCAGGTGGATCAAAACTAGCATCTACAGGAAATACAGTATCTGGAGTATATTGTTTACATTATAATTCTACTACAAATCAATTATATGTAGGAGGAAACTTTGTAATAAATAAAACAATAGATAGAAATCTAACTATATCACTAGTAAACATAGCAGTATGGGATTTTAATATAAACGATTGGATAACACTTGATGGTGGATATCATTATCTAGGGTTTTCAAAGTCTATTAGTGATAATAGTGTGATTGTAAAAACATTTGCATTTGATCAAATTAGTCAAAGATTATATATAGGTGGAACATTTAAAGAACTTTTAGCGATAGATGGATCAACAACATCTTTTAAGTTCTTATGTTACTTTGATTTTATAAATAATTCTTATAATAATGTAACAAATTATAATATAGACGAAGGATATGTAAACAGTCTTGCATATGATCATTCACGTGAAAGATTGTATATTGGCGGATCATTTACTAGTCAAACATATACAAGAGTTAATCAAAACCCTCCTTCCGATCCACCTATCATTACAGCTTTATCATATAAATATTTTATGTTTGTAGATTACGCGATAGATCCGACTATCTTTCAACCAACCGATTATGTCGGATCATCAAATGGCCTTATAGTTGATATAAATACTGTCGTACATACAATATCAATTGATGAAAAATGTAACCGTGTATATATAGGAGGCAATTTTACTGCAAACGGTCGTGGAAAAATATTATCTAATATTGGAATTTTAAATACAGACACAAATTTAATTAGCTATGATATAAATAATAAATTATTTACTTCTGGATATGATGCAAACGCATATACTTCATCCGCTAATACAAGTCCAACTGGTCTACAGAATTTTGGATTTGATAAAACTGTATTTTGTTCTACATTACATCCTCAAAACAGATATTTATTTTGGGGAGGATCCTTTACAAATATTATACAAATTAAAGATGAAACAAGTGATGGACTTCAAACGAATTATGTGTGTAAAGTTCAACTAAATACTTATAATCTAGTATTAGATCAAACAACTGGTGAATATTCAAACTATTTTTGTAATCGTTTAGGAAACTTGGTGAGTTATTTAAATATTCCAGATGGCACAAAATTATCATTATTATCAGATGTTTTGCCATATGATAGCCCCTTTAATGGATTACCAAATATAGATAATCAACAATATATTATGTGGCAAGAATTAATACAAGACTTAACAGGCGATGTAACATCCGATATAACATCCGATATAACATTCGATATAACATCCAATATAGTACCAGCCAATAATGTACATATGATAGATAATATACAAAGTATATTTATTGGTAAAAAAGAAGGTAATCCTCTAAGTTTAGAGCATACTAGTTTAGTTTCTGTTCCTAAAAGTGTTGTTATTGGATATGGGGCTGGATATCAGATATCTTCAAATACAACGAATGTTATTGCTATTGGAACAAAAGCAGGATATTCCAGTCAAGCATCCAATTCCATTATTTTAAATGCAACAGGTACTGATTTACCATCTAGTACAAGTGGAACATTTATAAAACCTCTTCGTAATGATCTAACTGTTACAAATCCAATATACTATGATCCTGGAACAGGAGAATTATGGTATAGTACATCTACAAGAAAAAACAAGACAAATATTGTGGATTTAACGGCAGATACATCTAGTATTTATAGATTAAATCCAAGAGAGTTTGATTATAATAGTGGTGTTCATTCTATAGGATTCATTGCAGAAGAAGTAAATGAAATTGATACTATATTAGCAACAAAAAATAAAGACGGTGAACCAAACAATATTAACTGGTTTGGAATAGTAACATATCTCGTAAAAGAAATAAAAATATTGAAGGAACAAGTAGAAAAATTAAAAACAATTTAAACATTCATTACAGTATAAAAACAAATGAGTCTTATTGAAAGTTTACAGAATTTGAGTGTTATGCCTCGACATCAAGAAGAAGAATACGAATATACATCCGATTTTTTAGAGTGGTTTTATCATAATATTTACCTAGAAAGAATAAATAATTATCCAATGATAGAAGCATTTATGTTAGAGCCTGAATATGAAGAAATGTATACGTTGTGTGAATTATTAATTAATGTTAATAATGCAAAACAGTATGATGACAATACATTGATAAATAATTATATAAATATGAAACAGTGGACAATTAATACTTTTATGAAATATCAGTGATTTTTACACCGTGTAAACCATTTTTTTCCTTTTGTTTTTCGAGCTAATCGCACTTGATCAGCATCGGCCGTATAATGTGTTTTACCGCACAAAAGGAAAGAACTGACACGAGGATAAGACCATTGTTGTTGAGTAGCACCAGGCCTATGCCCTGTTCTCCAAGCAGCCATTCCGCGATTATAAACAGTCTTTAATATTTTTAAAGGAACGCCAGTAACTTTCGATCTTTCCTTTAAAGATTTTGCATTCGGAAACAATCTATCCCAATTTGCTGAATAGGATGATTTACGTTTTGTTTTATTATCTGTTTTAAATCCAACATATGCTTTTGGATTTTTCCAATGCATTTTCCCAAATTTTTCTATTTCTTTTTTACGAATGACTGCATTTTTTCTAGTCAATCCAGAATAGTATTTGTGAGGTGATAAATTCATTTCTTATTATAATAAATATTTTGATTTATCGATAGTTTATAGTTCAGCTTTAGCAACTTCAGCAACAGGCTCAGGAACTTTCACTTCTTCAGCAACAGGCTCAGCAACTTTCACTTCTTCAGCAACAGGCTCAGCAACTTTCACTTCTACAGCAACAGGCTCAGCAACTTTCACTTCTTCAGCAACAGGCTCAGCAACAGGCTCAGCAACTTTCACTTCTTCAACTACAGCAACAGGTTCAGCAACTTTCACTTCTTCAACTGCAACTTCAGCAACAGGCTCAGCAACTTTCACTTCTTCAACTGCAACTTCAGCAACAGGCTCAGCAACTTTCACTTCTTCAACTGCAACTACAGCAACAGGCTCAGCAACTTTCACTTCTTCAACTTCAGCAACAGGTTCAGCAACTTTCACTTCTGCAACTGGTACAACAACAGGCTCAGCAACTTTCACTTCTTCAACTACAGCAACAGGTTCAGCAACTTTCACTTCTTCAACTGCAACTTCAGCAACTACTTCAGCAACTTTCACTTCTTCAACTGCAACTTCAGCAACTTTCACTTCTTCAACTGCAACTTCAGCAACTACTTCAGTAACTTTCACTTCTTCCACTGCAACTTCAGCAACAACAGCAACAGGCTCGGCAGCAGCAACGTCGATTTTCATGATTTCTACCGAGGATCTAGAAAATTCTGGAGAATGGGTTGCAAAATAATTCAACGCATTTTCAGCCCTGTATTGAACATATGGTGTAATAGATTCCCCAAAAACATTCGAGATATTACCGTTTCGCATAACAATTACATATCCACCTTTTGCAACTTGAAATGGTCGTTTCAATGTATTCAAAAAGTTATATGGGCCTTTTGTACTTTGAGGATCGTTCCATTCAGGTAGAATATAATCACTTAAATAAACCACAACACTTCCAACTTTGACAGATACAATATTCCCTTGTACAGGATCACATACTTCTGCAGGAACAAGTAAACCATTGGGTTGTTGCCACCAAACATTGATATTCTGATTCACAATCATTTCAAAGATTTCATGAGAGAATGCTTGAGAGATCGTCGGATTACCAACAAAAACAGATCCTCTATACGATAAAATCGTCTTTACAAAGACAGTGCCGTAGGGTACATTTCCAAATTCAGTATGATACGCAAGAGCTCCAGGCGAATCAGTATTATCCAGAAATACACAGTACATCGCATTTTTAGGTTTTACATTGGAAGGCGCAGCTATACACACGTATTTTTTTACAGACCAAGCATTGCAAAATGCAGGTAGCATTGTATTTAACGCATTTATCATTATGAACATATCTGAACTTTTAAGCACACTGTTATTCACACAATAAATCGGAGTAGCCATTTCTAATATAGTTACGTAAAATCAATGCTCCATGTGGAATTAATATAACCGTCTATCTGAATAGCAACTGTTTGAGATGCGGTATTTGCGGTTTCAGTATGAATTCCACCATAAATACGTGAATCTCCAGCACTTGTCGCAATTTGTTCCCATGTTTCAAACGCCAATGAAACTTCTTGTACAGGTACACTCGATTGAATAATAGATGTTCTAGGAGAAATAACAAACGTTCCATATGGACCAGACTGTGCAGTTTTAAACAAAGGCGACATTAATTGTACATTATCATAGGATACATCGTTTTTGGTAATATTCGGACCAAACCATTTTGTCATGGTAAGAGCAAATCCTTTTGTAAAATTACTATGTCCAGAAGGAAAATCAGCAAACGGAGGTGTAACAAAATTAGCAGTTTGATAAGGAACCCAATTCGCACCATTGATTACACCATTCCACGATGCAATTTGTTGCCCAGTGTATCTGCGTCGAACTTCTTGAATGGGGCGATCTTCCATATATTTTGCTTTTAGTAGCCATGTTAGACGCGATCCTTCAAACATGTGAATAGCTAAATCCAGCATCGAGTACATCAATGTAGGACAAGTTACACCAATACATCGAACATATTCTTTCCATAACCACATAGACATTAACGGAGGAGATATAATACCCGCATCAGATCCTGCCCAGAATTCAGCCTCTACTTTTTGATTATCGGTTAGATTTTGAACGGTAGTCATCATACTATCAATTTCTCTATCGCGTGCGGTAAGTCCATTACTATCTGTAACTGTATTATCTGCAGGAGAAACGCTCCCTTCTATATTCAATTCATCTTCGGCTGTAAGACAAGTAGATGTAACATTACCCCATCCATACGTTAAATAATTCTGTTTTGTTGAAATTGTAAGAGCAGTCCATTTCTGAGGAGCAGGAAATCCATTAATATCATTTGTACCATTCACACGAAGTGTATAATTCATGTTAGGAGATTGATCAATTGTTGGCTGAGCCATTGCATCAACAGAACCATCCGAAGTACGTAGAATACGCCAATCATTCCACAATAAAACCCATGCATCCCAATTTCCTAGACTTTTAACGCGGGCGACTTCTGTTACAGAGCAAACATATGGAGATGTATATGTACTAAAACTCGTATTTAAAAGAAGAATAGGTGTTATGGAGTCAATAACAGAACATATCCATACAACTCTATCACAATCGGTTAACACAGTAGACTTGGTATCCCAGTTCCAATCATCACGTACACCTGTTATGCGAACATCAGGCGTAATATAGTTCCACGCTTGAACAACAGAAGTAACCCACAAATACATAAGACGCGATGCAACCGTAGGACCTTTTTTATTATCAACTGCATATTGCATTACATACTTAAGACCAGAATTAATGATATGTGTGAGAGACGTGTCCACATCTACATTAGGAGCTGTACCCAATAGAATATCTGCTAGGATTTGAGGAGGAGCAACTGTTGATTTAGTAACATCGACAGGACCTTGGCCAGAAGAATTAACAGCACATACGGTAAAAGTATAGGGTTGCATTTCTTGTAAGTTTTTAAAGGTGTATGATGTATTTGTAGTGGTTACTGGAGACAATGCAGAACCATTGAGATATGGCGTAATAATATAACTAAAAGGCCCTGAACCAGTGGAAGGTGGACTCCACGAAAGAATGATCGATGAAAATATAATACGAATTGTACCAACATTTCCAGGAAGAATAACGAGGTTAGGTGTTGCAGGCGATGTGTTAAATGTTAAGTCAGGGCAAGGGCACCCAGGACTGATTCCGACACACCCATATAGCCGATCATATTGAGTAGAATGTCCAGTTTTTACAGCATACATCACAGAACTATCTTTTATACCCAGTAAGGGTTTTGAGCCATACATAACATTTGACGCCGTAGTCGATAAAAATGAACCAGCAATTGCTTTTTCACCTCTTCGTTGAGTAATATGTGAAGAATCAAAGATGCGCGGCATTTCTAATATCAGAAATTTTTTTAAAACCATAATGTAGGAATGCAAACTAGAAAAAGAGGAGGATCTTGCGGAGCAGACACTTGCATGTCTGGTGGGAAAAGAAAATCAAGAAGATCAAGAAGATCACGGAGATCCCGACGACGAAAATCGGGTGGAGCATGCCCTTGCAAAGCATAACGCGTAATAGATAAGTACCTAAATAGGTATTCTAGTAACAAATGGACTACGAAGAGGATCAGCAGATAAAGTCACGTAGAGGTTATCTTCTGAAAGATTTAGCAAAGTCATTTATACAGTGTTTAGGGGAAACAGGTCCTATCGCATCAGGTAAATTAATACATTTTACAGCTGATATGGTAACATCAGGAGGTCTCAGACTATGGGAAAAATTATGCTGGGATTATGCATATGATCATATAGGTGTGGCAAGTCCACGTATTTTTCATTATTTATTCAAAAAATTCAGAGAATTAAACGAACAATCTGCTAAGTTAACAATGGAAGTATTCTTCGCAAAGAAGGAAATTCAAGAGCAATTATCAGAAATTGTTCTTATTCTGCAGGAATGTCCAAAAAAAGCAAAATGCAAAATACCAATGGTCTCAAATGATACACACGACAATGAAAACTGGTTACGATCTGTTCTTAGAACAACTGATAAAATGGCAGTGAGAAAAGTATTTCAAAGAAATTCGGATTTGGAGCAAATGTTACATGCAGGAAATGAGATGGTATATGCCATTCAAGAGTGTGCTCCAGAAAGGGCGTTATTCTGGGTAAAATGGCTGTTAGAAGAAGATGCAATATTAAAAAAACGTAATGGTGCAGGGCTCACATCTGTCGAGCGCGGGAACGTAAAGAATAAAACATCCGTTGGATACTATATTATCGCAATATTGGCAGAAGTATATAAGGAATTTGCTGAAAAAGGTATGGTGAGGATGCATGAAGAGTTTCAGGCACTTCTAGATATTTACAGGTCTGATATTACACAAAAAAAGAAGATCGATACAATTGCAATTATGGTACAGATTTTAACAGATGTTCCGAAATGGAAAGTACCTGCTGCTCCATCATTAGTACAAGATCAGACCAAATTGCAGAGGACGGTATCTCAATCAGAATCATTCTTTAGAGAAGTATTGACATTACAGCTTCCTAAAAAGTTATTACCACCCACGGTAACGGGTATAAGACCAAAAAAGGTAAAAGATGTATCAAAACAAGATAAGTTAGAGAAGAAATTGGCTATGATTGATGAAATGACAATGAATTTCTATAAATTGTAAACTAATACATATTGATATAATTTATGCGATGCATATTTAATCTATTTATTCTATTCGTTTTATTTATTTTATTTTTATGACTGATTGGTGTATTACGTCTATATATATTTTTAGCCTTCATAAACATATTTTTAAATATTGTATTCGCATTTTTTTCTTGTTCTCGCTCTTCTACTGGTTCAACTACTTTTACTTCAACTGGTTTGACTTCAACTGGTTTGACTTCTACTACTTCTACTGGTTTGACTTCAACTGGTTTGACTTCAACTGGTTTGACTTCTACTACTTCTACTGGTTTGACTTCAACTGGTACTTCTACAACTGGTACTTCTTCTACTTCATCGGATTCTGAATGAATTGATTCAATATCTTCAATTAAATTACGAGGAGATCTTGGATCAACAAAAGGGTTCACTTTATATTCATCGATTATTAACAATTTATCTATTTGTTTTACAACATAACTTGTTGATACATGAATCGGGTTGCACACGTTATAATAATTTTCATCAATTACATGGTCCATATATAGTATATTAAGTAAGTATTTAAATTATTTATAACCTAATATAATTCATCTTTATGGCGACGCTCATACCCAATATCTGTATTAAATTCATCATCGTTAATCTCTTCATCATCCACTTCTTCTTCGTCATGTGATGGACCAGATTCAAAGCTATCTTCTTCGATTTCATTATCAATGCTTTTGAATTTATGTTCGTATTGATCATAAAACTTATTTTTATTTTTTGCGATGATTAATTTCGATTTTTTGGATGTATCTGTTGGATTCATTTTTTGCATCTTTTCTTCTTTCATTTGTTCTTTCGCAGCCATACGTCTATCCAAGTCTGCTTTAATAATACTTGCGCGATGTGCTTCATCTTCTTCTTTTATTTTTTTACCCCATTCTTCTGCCATTTTAATACAATTATTTGACGATGCCCAAGACGAAGGCTTTACTGCACTTGAACCTAAACTTGGAAAGTCATCATTCGATGAAATATTAATAGCCTTTTGGGGAGGAACGTAAGTTGGATCATTTCTGAGTCGTGTCTGTTCCGAAAACCTATTTGAATATGACTTTGTTGGTTCTTTTGATTTTGTCAATGAAGCCATCGTACCAGATGCAAGCGTACCAGATGCAACCGATGAAAGAGTGCTAGGTCTTGGATTCTCATTTTTGGAAATAGGAGGTCTGTACATTTTTTATATTTATATTTCAATAAAAAATAATATCAATTTTTTATTTAAATACTGATCCTATCAAACATATCAACGTCAATCATTGTAATATCATTTATCCCAACCATATCACATATCATTTTAGCCTTCTTGACAGATACATAACTGTCCACATTACCAGCGTAAATGGTCGCTTTTACAGGCTTATTGCATAAATCATTACGTAATACTTCTACCATTTTCTTATCATATCGTGTAAGTTTCATCGTAAGTGCTTCACAAGGACTTTTATCTGTCGACGCATCCAAATGCGCCAAAAACTTTTTCTCACCTATAATCGCCAATCCACAACAAGTAACTAATCCTGATACACTTAGTTCTTCATTGTTAGAAACAATTTTATATTTAGCTTGCCTAACATTTGTTGGATCATTTACCCAATATTGTTTGAATACAGGAATATTAATGACATCGTCTCTATACTCTTTTGATGTATATGACACATTTATAATATCTCCGTCCATATCATAATATTTGTAACCTGGCCCATTACTTGTGTGACCTAAATAGGAACCACATGAAACCCAATCGGTATATTTCCCCTTTTTTGTCAATTCTTGGATCAATTCGTTCATTTTTTTACAAGTATGTTATGAAGCATACATTTCAATTTTTTTTACTTACATCGGAAACATTCGAATCGGAATCTAATTCATTCGTTCCGTATGATGCATCGGATTCTGGTACATATGACCCATCTGATCCATCAGATTCATTTGTTCCGTTTGATTCGTATGCTTCATCTGATTCGTCTACAATAAAACCATCAATTCCAGAATAGAATCGAGGCGTTTTCGATATTTTTATTCCACATAGAATAGGATTATCAATAATATATTCAGCCAATGTATCTGCAATTTCTAATGTCTGAATATTACTCACGTCAAATCCAATAACGATGGTACAATTTGTATCGAATATTTCTTTAAAGTAATCATCCATATAGAATCCGCCAATAATATTTTTGAATTGGAAAGGTTCTTCTAAAATACTATTTAGCCCGTCAAGAATATTAATAAATTTTTTATGGGTATATTCATCTGGAATATAGACTTTATAGCCGTAGAATGTGATTGCATTGTACCAATTACTCATTTCTAATATAAGATTTTATATAAAATTTGAAATAGTTATTTATATAAGAAATTACAAAAAAATGAATACGTTCGATTATTATGATAGAAAAGAAGAATGGAGCATTGAAGAAACAGAACAACTACGCATGGAATATATTGATAAGGCTTTAACTATTATGCAGATCGCATATATACATAAAAGAACCCCAGGATATATTTCATCTAAACTTAGAAAAATGAAGATAATATCTGTTTCTAATCAAGCACGAGGATATTTTGAGTATAGAAACAGTGAATTATATAAAGAAGTTGTTGAGAAATATTCTAAAGAAAGAAAAGAAAAATTACCAGATTACGAAAAAAATATTGGAAATCCATGGACATCTGAAGAAGATTCTCAGCTCATTTCAGAATATAATTCAAATGTAAATATTACTGAAATATGTAGAATTCATAGGCGAAATATTGGAGGTATTACATCTAGACTTAAAAGACTTAATTGTATTAATGCACGGAGTGATATAAAAGAATATTCTAGAAATAAAAGAGAAGAAAATCAATACAATATCAAAGATATCATAGACATGAAACAAGATATCAAAGAAATGAAACAAGATATCAA
>Ga0247722_10000159_pt1 | contig 41899 bp, 41 predicted proteins | sample MSEWelMarce3H_FC_FD_189094 | JGI IMG/M metagenome (GOLD analysis project Ga0247722, IMG submission 189094) | Subsurface sediment microbial communities from gas well in West Virginia, United States - MSEEL Well Study Marcellus 3H_FC | ecosystem: Environmental > Terrestrial > Deep subsurface >... | reverse complement strand
CTGCTGAGGCGGCATTGGCTGCCAAGGATGGTTCTACCGCAGCTGCCACAGCAGCGGCAACCGCCGCCCTTCAAGAGGCTAAAGGCGCAGCAGTCGCTGCTGAGAGGGCCGCAGCTGATGCCACTACCGCGGCAGATGCTAAAGTTGCTGAGATTAAAGCTGAGGCGAGAACAGCTGCTGCGGCAGCTGCGGCAGAATTAGCTGATGCAAAAAAAGCAGCTGCTGCGGCGGAAAAAAAACTAGCAGGAAAAAATCTAGTAATAGGATCACAAGCAGATATTGTTAGACGATCTAGCGAGGCAATAGCTGAGGCAAAAAGACTAAGAGATAATCAGGCACAATTAGAAGTAGACAAAGCTAAGATGGAAGGAGAATTACGGCGATTTCGTCTTCTTGATCTAGGAGGGGTTCCTGGTAAAGCTGGAATCGATGCCGCCAAAATAGCACAGCTTACAAGAGATCTGGCTGCTAAGGATGCCGCACTCGCTGAGGCAGGTTCTAAAGTGGCTGAAGCGGCGGCCGCTTTACAAAGAGCTAGAATCGCAGAAGCTGATTTAGCAGCTGCCCAAGCTGCTTTAACCGCTGCCCAAGCTGCTGCCACTGCCGCTACTTCTAGAATCGCAGAACTCGATAGATTAACACATGAAGCTACAAGTTTTGCGGCAGGTTCATCAATTCAAAATGAAAGACTGATAGGTATCATAGTAGATTTTATAGGGAAAATAAAAGGCGGGCCAGTTCAGAGAGACATTGTTAGTATACAAAGAGAACTAGATGGATTTCCAATTGACGCAGAAAGAAAAGTCAAAGCGGCTCTAGCATTAATAGATGCTATTAATCCTCATATTACAGATGAAAGCACACCAGTTAGAAGGATAGAAAGAGTTCTTAGAAATCTACCTGAACCAGAAGCATTGCCCGTGGAAGGGTCAGAAGGAGGAGCAGAAGAAGGAGGGGGGTCAGAAGGAGGAGGCGACGCCCCAGAGGGGCTAGAAGAAGGAGGCGACGCCCCAGAGGGGCTAGAAGAAGGCGCCGCCCCAGAAGGGCTAGAAGAAGGCGCCGCCCCAGAGGGGCTAGAAGAAGGCGCCGCCCCAGAAGGGCTAGAAGAAGGAGAAGCACCAGTAAATTCAAGAAGTGTAGAAGAAAGTAATGAAGAAATAATAAAGGAAATTAATAATACAAATCTACCTGCTGAAACACAAGTTAAAATTTTTAAATTCATTCTACAACAACTTCAACTATTCGCATCAAAGGGTTCACTTCAATCATATGAGCTAATTGTATTAGATAGAACTCAGAAATATTCTCATTTTATAGATACATATTATAGAAAACATACAATAAAGAATCCTAGTTATAAAACTCAAGGACTAAGAGGTGTAACAGTTCCTGAATATTTAGTATCAGATGGAAAATCATTCTGGAATTATATTACAAAATCAGAAAAAGAAAAGGCAATCTCTATATTATTAAATCGTATAAATGATATTATACGAGAATATGTTAGAGATCCTACACTAACTGTAAATCGTGATGAAGATTTTGCTACACGCTTTACATCAGAACTTTTAAAACGATTATTATTTTTAATGAAAACATCATTCTCAAGCGTAGGTATAACAAATCTTGATAAACAGGCAGAGGTAAAAAAAATTATTAAAGATAAAATAAAACCAATTATATTCGCAATAGCATCTGAAGGGCAAGCGCAATCAGGCGGTTTCAGAAGCCCTTCTAATAAATCAAAAGCCTCAAAGGCAGCTCATTTATGTGACCTAATGCTAACATCAATCTTATTGAAACTCGACGGTCCAGACTTCAACTACAAGGTCCTTATTGACAAGGCCAGAAAAACACTTGATGACATCGGCCAATGCGATCTTATCTTAGAAATGTTAAATCACTTAATTGACGAGCATTGTTTGATTAAGAAAACCGATGGATATAACTTTTCATCCGTATATATGGATGTATCGCAGGCGAGAGCTTTGGTGGAGGCATTTAACAATAATTTCACCGACTCAGAAAAGCAGAAATTTATGTCGATTTCAAGTGGCATCTTTAATTACAAGGTTCCTGATGAGCAGATGCTCTTAGGAAAGCATCCATTCTTTTTAGTTGGGACTCCGCGCAAAGAAGATACTCCACTCTATGGTGTGATAGATGAAGAGTTAATGTTGACAGTTGAGGAGAGAGCTGTGTTAGAGGAGGATTCCATCCCTATCGGCGCCATTCTATTTTTGTATATAGTCTGCTTCAGAGAAAATGAAAGAGTATGATCCCTGGGGATTGCGTCCCTCGACCAAATAGAAGGCTAGAGTAGATGTCTTCCGAGACCAAGCATTCGCCCAATATGGCACTCAAGGCCAAGTACGCCGCTTATACAACATTGGTTTTTTTCTTAGTGGCTAACCCTGAGACATACAAGCTGTTTCAGAAATTCTTAGGCGGCTGGCTAGATGTCGCATCAGAAAGTGGTTGCCCAACACCATCAGGTTTCTTCTTACACAGCGCTCTCTTCTTCTTGATTCTCTGGGCGCTCATGTTATTCCCACGAGATTTCTAAAATAAGCCTTGAAGTTCAGCTTCTATCCTCGAATCATACTTAATTTCTGGATAGAGTCTCTTATTTACTGCTACTTCTGCTAGTATTCTCGCATGCCTCTCATTAGTAACATGATAAGCCGCCGCATATATAGTAGCATAGAACTGTAGATCCTTTTTACTCCAACATGGATCTGTGAATTTTGGTGGAATAACAGAAAGCCAGACACCTCTCGAGAAGGTGATCATTAATATAATTATGCGTAACCTGTTTAGAGGGATCTTTAGAATGGAATTCCCAGTAGAAAGTTTAGAAAATAAATTCTGTCCAAAAGAAACACCTATATTATGTGGTAAGCATACTCTTGCTCGTGGTCTCTGTGTTAAAGGGGTTTCTGAATGTTCTGAACGCAGTGGAAAGAGGGCTATCTTAGAACTCGATAATATGAATGGAGGGAAGAACTACGGATATACTAGCGAAAATCTTGGCCGTGGCTGTTATTCTATTAGCAAGGATTATGAAAAGACTTTTGACCGACCAGACAGAGTTCCTGATACTTTTAGTCTAATGACTTATAATATCTGGGGGCTTTCGACCTCTAACAAATTCGTAAAGCTGTTCAAGCTGCGCAAGCAACTACTTCTAAAGACTTTAACAGAATCTGATGTCGACATGTTTTGCCTACAGGAAATGAGTAAGGAATCTTACCAGGAAATGAAGGAGTGGATCTCACAATACAAGTTCGCATCAGAAGTCCCTTACCCTGCGAATGATGTTGAGAGAAATCGTAATGTAGAAGTATATTTTGTCTCAAAATATAGACCAAAGAAGATCACCATATATGGAATTCTTGGAGTCCTAGGATATAATAATTCTCTTATGGTTGTTGAATATCCTAATCTGGTTGTTTTTAATCTATACAGCCAGGCCGGTTCTAAACATTCGATTGGGCAAGAAAATATGTGGATACATTATTCCAGATGTCGCTATGATATAATGAATATGATATATGACATGTTACCTAAAAATATCCCAATTATTATTTGTGGAGATCTCAATTTCCACTTGGATGGATCTGTCGATGATTGGCCTGAGATTGACATGATACGGAAATTTGAAGAGGTGGGTTTTATAGATGCCTATCGCAAGATTCACAAGATGGGAGGACTTACAGAAAATACCGACGAAAATCTTATGCGCTGGAATCAGAAATTGGTTCATAAGAAATTTCGTTATGATGGAATCTTATATAAACCGGTAAAATCATGGTCTGTTGTTGGAGCAGAAGTAATAGGAAAAGAGAAGCTTTATTTAAATAATGAAGATTCTGACTGGTTCTACAAAGAAGTTTCTGAGGCCTCGAAAACGAATAGGATGGCTAATATGCGTGGAGTTCGTAAGACTAGAAGAGGATTTCGCATACCTATACAGGCATCGGACCATTTTGGCGTGGTTGTAAACTTCAGAATGAGATACGCAAAAACTAAAAAAATTAAAAAATGAAGTTTGCCTCAGCTTATTAAGTGAAGTCCCAACATGCTTCTTGCTTTTGCGCTTGCCTTTGCCCTTGCCTCTTTCGCATCTGTCTCAGGATCAGTTACGAACTGTGCGCCGAATTCCGTCTTTCAGATTACTCAGCTTATCCTCGATCCACCTACCACAGTGAAGGTAGGTGAGAATGTCAGTTTAACGCTTCTATATACGAGCCCCGTTGAGGTCGACTCAGGAACAATTACGACCAGCGTGACATATAATTTCCTCCCTCTTACACCTACTACAGCACCTCTCTGTAGTTCAGCCCCCTGTCCAATCGAAGTGGGAGACCATGATGGTAGTTCGTGGTTTCTCGTGCCGACGGGTGTAAGAGGGACGGTCGTGACAAAGATTGTCTGGACGGATGTAAATTCGACCCAGCTTCTGTGTATAAGTATTAATTTGAAGGCAAGTTGGTTTTAGAAATATATTAACCCTGGTAGATGAAGACTTCTACACGCAATCTTTTTGTTGGAGCGGCGGTCATCGTATTAGTTCTCTTGGCGATTCGTTATTTTAACTCTGGCTTCGAAGGCTTCGAAAGCGCCGACACATTCACTCTTTATTATGCGAAGTGGTGTCCTCACTGTAAGACGATCGCACCAGTGTTTAAGGATTTCAGCAAGGATGGCTCTGTGAATGTTGGCGGTAAGACAGTATTCCTCACGATGGTGGAGGCTGATGAAGATGCTGATAAGATGAAGGGCAAGCCTGTCAAGGGCTTCCCGACCTTCCTTCTTGAGAAGGCGAATGGTCAGAATGTCGAGTTCGACGGTGAGAGAAACCCTGAGGGCTGGAAGAGCTGGCTTGCTAAGAATCTATAAATGTGTTAATTATCATATATTACTCAGGTATAATCTATACATAAGTAGTAAATATGTCAGGACTATCAATCATTGCGAGTAATCATGGGAATACTAAGATGAGTCTCGCATGGTCTTTTCCAGGAGCTGTAAAATACTCTGTGGCAGTAAATGGTGAAACTAATGTTCTAAATTTAGTGACAACAGCAACTACCCATGAGTTAAATGGCCTAACGCCAAAGACTTCTTATATTATTTCTGTGACTGCCATGAAAGCCGATAATACAAGTGTGTCAGCTTCTATAGTTTCATCGACATTGAATGTAGCTCCAGCTGGCGCAAATATTACTGTATCAAATATCACAAATACAAGTTTTATTATTAATTGGCTAAGCAAAAATGCTCACACTTATAGTGTAAAAGTAACACCAGGTAATTTCAAGATTACTGATACAAAGGAAACATCGGCTCTCGTTACACTTTTAAATCCAGATACAAATTATACAATTACAGTTATATCATATGGATATGAAGGAAAAAATCCTGCTCCAAAAATAAAGTCCGTAAAAACAACGAATATTGGTCCTTCTATCCCTAAATTAATTGTGTCAAATATAACATCTAGTTCTATGGATTTAGCATGGAAGAGTGATCTTGCTGTAAAATACAATGTGAAAATAGGAGATATTATTTCATTGACTGACACAAAAATAAGTTCATATAGACTCACAGATCTAGAGAGAAGAACAAAGTATGATGTAAGTATAACAGCGTTTGATTCTGCTGGAACTACAAGTGTATTAAATGAGAGCGTTGCGACCTTGGCTGATTATGTAGAATGTCCTTCTATAAGCTTTAAAAATGTCACAGGAGGCGGTTTTACAGCGTGTTGGGCGAGTCCTTCTGCTGTTAAATACGATGTAACCATAACACCTGGCGACTTTTCTTTGATGGGAACAAGTCTAACGGAAACTAATTTCGTTGGAAGCTCTGGAACCTACACTGTCAATGTAAAGGCCTATGGTCCAGTGAAGGCTTTTATAACAAACTCTACTAAAATAAAATTGACCTAGCTTGCCCTTACTTGAGTAAATCACAATGTCACAGGACTGGGCGAATATCGTTATTGGAACTAAGAGCAGTACAGCTAAGGTCAATGCCCCCAAAGTGCCTGGGACTAACACTCTTCTGAAGGTGATTACCACTGGCGCGGCAGCCTCGGCGCGGACACTAGATGCTGCCACAGATGTTGGAAAGCGAAAGGAACTTACATCAGAGTCTCGTCAGGCTATGATGTCAGCTCGTGCGGCAAATAAGATGACTCAGGTCGAGCTCAATCAGCGTTGCTCCTTCCCTGCGAATACGATTCGTGATATGGAGGCTGGTCGGCTAACTCCCAACCAAAGTCAGATTTCTGTTCTTCAACGGATCCTAAAGATCCAGTTGAAGGTTTGCTGAGTAATCAGCTCACCTCTGTTTCGCTGAGTAATCAGCTCACCTCTGTTTCGCTGAGTAATCAGCTCACAGAAAAGCGCCGACCAGGTGTTCTATTATGGAACAAAAACTGTTCCGTTGTTTTACAGGCTATCTCAATTAATGACGCCCTATTATCCTTAGTTTCAGAAAAGTTCAAACCATTCGATTCATCTGTATTGATTATAATAAGTCTATCTCTGTATTTTTTCAAGTAAGGCCGATTTCTCATATCAATCGCCGCCTCATATAAATATTTGACAAAATTCAAGACTTCTTCCACAGGTTCTATGACTACACGAGGCTTTACCGCAAAAAATACACACAATGTCTCTTGGATTTCATCCTCAGTCAGAAAGACTAGTGGCATATTGTGTAAAAGGCCGCCATCTACGAGTAATGCGTTGCCTTCCTTTACTGGAGAAAACATGAGCGGGAAGCTCATTGATGCTCTTACCGCAGTAACAACCTTCATGTCAGGCGTTGCCCTCACACTCATTTCTTTTATCTTAGTTGTCTGAAGCTCGGTGGCATAACAACGAAACTTTATTGATTGATCAAGTTGTGAGAAGGTGACATCAGGGCTGAATCCTTTTTGTTTAAGAACAGATATGATAAGTCGTTCAATACCTTCTCCAGAATTGAGGCCAAATGTTAAAGGGAACAGCAATATATCCTCAGGATCTATACCGCCTAGACTTGTAAAGTCCATTTCCGTGGCAAGCCGTTCAATTTGTTCCACAGTGTAGTCGAGCACATACAAGAGGGCGAAAAAGGCGCCGGCGCTTATTCCAGTGACCTCTTTCACACAAGTGAGTAGACCATTTGCTTTCAGCGTCTTGAGAACACCCACATGGGCCACACAACGGACTCCTCCTCCACAGAATGCGAGACGACGAGGTGGTATGAATACTGTTTTTCTTTTAACTTGCCTAGCAGATGTCTCGGAAGGACATAATACAGGTTCCACATTTGGACCCGAGGGATTTATATGACCGTCGGGTTCGGCGGGACCATGCCCGCCTTCGGGCTTACAATACCCTTTTGGAGCAGATTTATCATAGGGTGTATGCGACATCCCAACTATCCGGGAATACTTCTTCTGTTTTATATACTGTTCCGCCGTTCATCCTCGGGCTCCCAAAATTGGATATGGAGGATTGTATCGTATATCTGGTCTGGCAATTAAGACAGGCCAAGTTTGAAGTAAGATTCACTTGGCCTAACTTTTTGTATATCAGCTGGAGACATCATGAGGCAGATTATCTGACTCGGCAGAATCCTATTATAAAGGCGATGATGCCTGAACCTATTGCCGCGCCCAAAGCTGTGGGCGGCAAAAAGAAGGGGCCTAACGCCACGCCTATACCTGCAGGGAGGCCAGCAGTTGCGTTTAATGACGAGATTGATGTCATTAATATGCCGCAGGGCACGCCCTTTCCTAGTGCCCCTGTTCGTAGAGCGATCGACTATGAACCACCACCGTCCTTTATTCAGAATATGGAACGACCTGGGCCTGGCCGCCAGATGCAGGGAGGCCAGATGCAATCTGGGCAGTCAGGTAGAGAAATGCAAACAGGTGCTAAAGGGAATGTCTTAGCGGATTTGTGGAGCTTTTCTTGATTTTCTTGATTTTCTTTTTATAGACTTTCTAGACCGAGTTTTTCTACCTCCACCCATAACGGTGCACGAACTTGGTGTGTTACATCTCTCAGACCAGTAAGTTATGAATTCATCTATATCAGTTAATCTTGTAGGAATTCTACTAGCTAAACTTGTATTTTTCTTAAGTTTATCGTAATAAAAAGCATGAAACACACTATCGTAGTCCATTCTACGAGCAATATCATAAATTGACCCATTATCTGTTTTCATACAATCTCCAATTGCTTGATACGCATTAGCTTCGAATATGTCACGAGGAGGTTCATATAACGATGCCATTAAAATAGCTAAATCATATGATTGGCATTCATTATTCTTAACAGAATATACATGGCCTCCAACCTCAATACATGCCATGCCTAAGTCAATTATGATAGGGTCACCCTCGTAATTAAACATTATATTACCCATGTGTAAATCCCCATGTTTAAATCCAACTGATTCAAAGTCTTTTAGATTCTCGGCAAGTTTAATAAATATTCTTTTAGCTTCTATTAAAGATATTTTCATTTTTGGAGAAGTTCTGGAATTACTGAATTTTCTGAACTCTCTGGCATATTTGCCAATTGTATAAGGAATCTCATCCATTGTAATAAAACATGAATATATCATAGGAGTATTTTTTTCGGTTGGCAATCTTGGATGAATAGGGGTAGGAGGTCTTTTACTATGACGTGTATTGATTCTATTATCTATATAAATACGATGAATTTTTCCAACCGCGCCAGGATTCTTATTCTGAAGAACTACTTGGATAAAGACTTCTAATAAAAAATTACGATAGAATTGTTCGCATTCTTTTTCTAGATTATCATCTTCATATATTTCAAGTTGTGTTTCTTTATAGATAAGGCCATTTTCATCTTGAAATATATTTCCAAAAGAACCCCTGCCTATTTGTGTAATAGGAGTATCATTAAACAGTGTCATCCCTCCTCTATTTTTGAAGTCTACACCAGGCAAAGAAGATCTTGATATAAAATCTGATAAAGGATAAATACTTGTAGGGGGGATATTTTCTAATGTAACACCTGGTGGAACAACCGCATTTGGAATATTTACTGGTTTAATACCGTGCTCATAATCATTCTTAAAATATTTAATAATATGTTCTGCTTCACCTTCTTGTAATTGTAAAATCTGTTCAAAATCCGCAGCTATTTCAGGTGAAAAAGGGAAATCAGTATTTGCTTCTTTCATGTTATTGTTGGACCCATTGGAACTATTGGAATTATTGTTGGAATTGGATCCGTTATTAGAATTATTATTACTAGGCACATAAGTAGAATTATTATTAGAATTATTATTAAGTTTTGGTTTTGTTGCTAGTGAAGGATTTGAATTATTTGCATTATTATTTCGACCCCTCTTTACTGAATTTACTGACTTTTCTGACATCTACTGAGATGTAAGAATTAATCATCATCTTCTCCCTGTCCGCGAGGGCCGGTTGGCTGAGGAGCATCAGGGTGCTTGATCTCTGAAGAAAGCTCTGGGCACTTTGATGGAGAATGGCCTGGCTCGGAGCAGATAGAACAAGGCTTCGACGGGAACATGTTGGACTGTTTTATAGGGGGAGGCTGTTAAGTCAATTTTATATTTAAACTATAAAATCTAAGCCTAAATAGAATGCCAAAGCCTATAGACGCTGTAAAAGCAGGACAACAGAGACTTACTGGAAAAGTGGCATCAGATGTTTTTAAGAAAGGAAATAATGCTGGTATGTTATTCAAGAAGGATGCAAAGGCATCAACAAACATCCATGACTATCGTACTGCTCTTCAGAAGTTGCGTACGAAAGAATCTCAGACAAACGACTTTCGCTCCTTTACAAACTGAAAGTTGAATGATTGCGCCACTGTGTAAAAGGGTCCCAGGGCGCAAAATGTCAATCGAGGACATCGGCTTACCTACAAAGACAAAAATCATTGTAGAAAAGCTCTTTAGTAAGCATCTCAAGCCGTCAGAGGATCTTATGAAGCCCTTCGTCGCCGAGTTTCTTGAGAAGCTTTCGGATAAACCCACCAAGGAAAATGTAGAAAGGCTTTGTAGTAAACTCAAGGCGCAGCATCGCATCGGGTGCTCGAAGGGAGATATTCGTGAGATCTATGAGAAATACTACTCGCATATTCCCTTGCCCCTCGTCGTAAAGAGCTGGATGATTAAGAAGGCGATGCGTGCGAATTCTGGGGTCCTCGTCGTCACGCTTGTTCTTTCGCCGCACAAATTCAGCTGTAAGTATGACTGCTCTTACTGCCCCCAGGAGACTGATTTGAAGGGTGTCCCCACTCAGCCTCGTTCGTACCTCTCAAGTGAGCCAGCCATGCTGCGGGCCATCGGCACTCGCACAGCGGAGGCAGAGGCAGCGGGTTCCTACGATTTTGACATCAAGAACCAATTTCAGAATCGTATTCAAGCTTATGAGTATATGGGTTCGGTCAAAGGAGGCAGTCACAAGATGGAAATCATTCTATCAGGCGGCACCTGGGAGAGTTATCCTTTGGAGTACCGAGAGCAGGTCATCAGAGAGGTGTACTGGGCAGCTAATACTCTGACAGTAGACCGCCCATCAAAGTCATTAGAGGAGGAGCAGACCGAGAATGAAACAGCGAAGTTTCGTGTCATCGGTCTAACTCTGGAGACTCGTCCTGACAACATCACGCCAATCACTATTTGCCAGTATGTGCTTTGGGGTGCGACTCGTGTTCAGATCGGCGTCCAACACTTTGATGATACTGTGTTAAAGGGTGTTAATCGCAAGTGCTACACTGCCGATACGATTCGGGCTATTTGGCTCTTGAAGCAGAGCGGCTTCAAAGTGGTGGTTCACTTGATGCCCGATTTGCCTGGGTCTTCTGTTGAACTAGATAAATGGATGTTCGACCAGGCGTTGACGAATCCTGATCTACAGTTTGACGATGTGAAGATTTACCCCACGGCCATTTGTAAGTCATCTGATGAGGACCGACTCGTAAAGTCGAAGATTGCGGATTGGTACTCATCAGGGAAGTATACGCCTTATGCCGAGAAGAACATTGAGGACTTGTATGAGGTTCTGCGGTATTATAAGCGGCAAGTCCAGCCGTGGGTGCGCATTCAGCGGCTCGTCCGTGACATCCCCTCCAAGTCGATTGAGAGCGGTTATAACAAGATTTCCAATCTGCGACAGATTCTCAAGGACAAGATGAAGGCCGTTGATGAGGTCTGTCGCTGTACCTTCTGTATGGAGATCGGTGACAATCAGTTCGATGAGGGACTTGAACGGCGTCTGGCTGTGCGCCGCTATACCGCCTCAGGCGGCGACGAGTATTACTTCTCCGTGGAGGCCCATCGTCCTTGTTCCGCACAGATCTGGTGGTATTACGGCGACCGCCTTATGAATTGGCTCACTTGGTTGTTCACGGGCGTTTGGGAGCCTTGGCATGGTGATCTCAGTTCCTATATCGGTCTTTATGGATTCTTGCGCATGCGCCTTGACAAAAGACCAGGTGGTGAGCATTTACCGCAGATCAATAACTGTGCCCTCATTCGTGAGGTCCATGTCTATGGATTCTCACTTGGCGTTTGCTCTTCGAGCACTGAGAGTCACGGCACGCAGCACCGTGGCTACGGACAACTCTTGATGAAGGCGGCTGAAGATACAGCGGCACTCCACGGATTCAAGCGAACTGCCGTAATCGCTGGCGTTGGAACTCGTGAGTATTACAAGAATAAGTGTGGCTACACGCTTGATCGTGGATATATGATCAAGCCTGTTTCTTACAATTACTACTGGATTCTGCGTTCCTTGTTAATCATTGTTCTGGGGGCTATTATTAAATTATCTGAGGGAGTATATCACTAGCCACTTCTCTCAACTTCTCTAAATCCTCTTCCATAGTGCTGGGCTCGGTCTTCTCAACTGTAAACGCAGGCTTCTTTTTATCGTGATCCCAAGGCAGATACTCCTTTTTTACCTTGAATACAACATCATCTTCAATCCCCCAGAAATCTTGAAAATATCCAAAGTAATCACCTCTTGAATGGGATGCGTAACTACCATCCGTAACTCTTGATGAAAACATAAGCGATCCTCCATTCTCCTCAACATTGTCCAGATTTGGCTGAAGATTTTCAACGGCACTAGAATATAAATGAATATTCTTACTTCTCATAGCCTTCTCAAAGAAGGTGACGAGTGGTATATCTTCTTGTTGTTCTAACTTTTTGAGCATTTGATTAAAAATCACTTCATAAGAATTTACAGTTTTCTGATGAACTCGATGTAGCATAGCCCTATGTGTTTCAAAGGTTTCATCTAAGCGCCTTTCATCCTCAGCCAGCTTTTTCTCAAGTTTTGCGACGAATTTTTTGTATACCTCACTCAATCTTTCTATTGGTGGTAAAAGATCTATAATCTCCATCCTGTGTTCTTAATTGAAAAACTTTTTAAATGTATTATTAATGACCCCCAGCTTCTGGTCTTCCTTTCTATTTTTAACAAATGTGGTTCATTTTCTTATAACTGGGTATTATCAATATGCCGAATTATTCATGGTCCTTTTTATAACATCAATAATATACCGTCTATACTATAATATATATACTATAATTCTGGATAAAGTGGCAATCTTTGCTGTTGTCTTATATGGCGGCGTCTTGTTTTGGAACAAGACGCTTTCATCAGATAAGTTCTATGCGCTCCCTTTTATAATAGCAACTTTTGTAGGAACTGGTTATTTATATTTATATGGTTATTTACATAATGAATTTTGTTTCGACGAAGACCCCGATGTAAATGAGAGCACTCACGCCTTTTTACATTTCATCAGTTCTATGGGACACCATTTAATAGGACTATTATAACGCTAAATTATATTTAAGATTTAATAGTAGAATGGCAGCAGGTGGTGGTCCTATGAATACAGGTGAAGTTCATAAGATTGCTACTTATAATATGAGTTTTATGAGTGATCTTTCTACACCTGCGGTTGGTAAAGATATGCCTCCATACATTAGTGAAGGAGCTTTTTTAGCTCCTTTGATGGGTAATCCTGATAGAAGACTTTATTGGAAGAATGCCCTTGCTTTACTTAGAAGATTTATGGAGACAAATCCTAGCGCAGTTGGCTTACAAGAAATGAATTTAAGTGAAAAAGGATCTGATACAGGTACTGATGCTATTGAGAGGATGGTTAAAAGTGTTAATCCAAATTACGAATTAATTGCTGGAAAAGTTGTAAAGAATAATGCTGGTGTAGCAATCATATATGATACTGATAAATTAGGAATTTCTAAATTTAACCATACATTTGACAACTCAATTCAAGCTGGAAGACCAATTATTTTAGTTGTTACACAAAAAGGTGATAAGAAATACCTATTAATTTCAATGCATGGAGCTCAAAATGCTGAGCTTAGATTAGATAAACCTGCCTTTAACAAATATATGGAATCTAATAATAAAGAGTTTTTAGAAACTGAAATACCTAAAATATTATCTGAGAACGGACATGATATTACGACAATGACTCAAATATTTGTAATGGGTGATTTTAATGATAGATATGATGCGATAAAAAATTTTACATTCGGTGGTAAAGATATTAAATATAATGGAAGAGCACCAAAATCATGTTGTCATAACTGGGATAGTAGTTGCCCTGAAGGTGAGATTCAAGCATATCATCTCGATGATTACAAAACATGTAAAGTTCCAACGGTAGTTTATGATAAAGAGACTGGTAAGATTCCTCTTGGCGACCGAGGATCAATTGAAAATTATAGATATGCTGGAGATAAAGTATTTGGAGGAAACCCTATAAGTGATCTTATGATATTTGAGTCAGATAAACGTAAGGGTGTATCTACAGAAAGTGACCACGAACTTGTATTTGCCACATTTGGCGATACAATGGCTGGTGGAAGACGCAAAAATAAGACAAGAAAGCCCAAGGCAAAGAAGTCTAAGAAATCTAAGAAGTCTAAGAAGAACTAATCAAACTCATACTCCTTCTCACGCAGGCGTTGAATGGTAAAGGGGATTTCAATAATCATCGATCCAATGAACTGAGGAATGATGAACTGGAGCTGCATCGTGAGATTTGTGAAGAATTGTGTAACAGAGAGAACCTGTAGAATAAAGGGTTCGGCGAGAATGACAACATAAGTCCAACGGCGACTAAAAGGCACCTTTGGCACAGCTCGGTTCCAGATATATGAATGAAGATTATTCGTCATGGCATATAAATAGTAAGTATTCATGATTGATGACAAGAAGCTGACGAAATACATGAGAATTACTCTTTGCCAGCTATCTAAGACTATTCCAACGAAGGTCGTGGTATTTGATGCGTTCGTTCCCGGGCCAAAGTGGAGAAACTGGCTCGTGAAACCACCTTCTCTTCCTATGAAAGTGATATATGCTGTCAAATATATCGCCGAAAACATTAAGATTGTTTTCGGCGATGATAAGAAATCTGCTAAACCCTTTTCCTTTTTAGGAAGAAGGGGTTCCTCTTGCCCTTCGGGCAAAAGAGGGGCAATATTTATACTTGTGTCCATTGGGACTTTAGTAGCTTTTCAAATTATAGTCAACTTTTTATATATCAGTTTAGTAGAATGGAAAATTTGAGAGTTCTTAAAGATTTTATAGCAACTAGAATTGATCGCGAAGGGAACCTTAAGGATATAGAACTTAAGGAAGGTGACAAATTAACTAATCTTGTACGATATGGTTCTCAACCTAATTCTTATAAATGCACTAGAGATAAAGATGGGATAGTTATGAATATACTTATTATAAATGAGGATTTTAAGAAGGGATTTGTTGAAAAGGTACAAGAAGGAGGAAAAAGAAGAAAAACACGCAAGCAACGCAAGCAACGCAAGCAACGCAAGCAGCGCAAGTCACGCAAGTAAATATTGAAATTCGCCAGCCACCCTTACCACAAGTCCCAAAATGACAACACTATTCTTTGACACAGAAACGACGGGCCTTCCTATTGACCGTCGTGTCCCTGCCCTTGAAAACGAGGTTAACTGGCCTCAGCTGGTTTCTCTGTCCTGGTCTCTTTGGTCTCAAGGCGAATGTGTAAAAAAGGCTAGTCATGTGATTCATCCTCAGGGATGGACTATTACCGCAGACTCAATTAAGTATCACGGAATCACTCAGGAGTATGCCGAGAAGAATGGTTCAGATCTTACTGAAGTTCTGATGGAGTTTCGAGCCGATGTTGTGCGCTGCGATCGTATTGTTGCGCACAATATGGAATTTGACAAGAATGTAGTCTTCCACGCCTTCGCCTGGCATCTGAAGAAGGACCCTCGGCGATTCTGGCGAGAGGAGGCAGAGTTCTGCTCTCAGACAACTGCGAAGAGTGAGCTGAAGCTGCCTTGGGCTTATTCAAAGCCAAGCGACCCATATAAGATGCCTGGCCTGGATGAGCTCTATACGGCGACATTTAATGAACCGGCACCGCCTGCGGCTCACTCTTCTGCTCGTGATGTTGAGGTTCTAGAAAAAATTTATTGGACTCGCTGGCCCGAAGGGCATGAGCGAGTCTAAAGAGGCTCGCTGGCCCTCAGCCCATGAGCAAGCCTAAATTGCTTCACTCAAGTGCCGAAAACCAAGCCTCTCGCTCTTCCTCAGGCATATTAATGTCATTCATGAGCTTTTTTGCGTGCTCAATCTTAAAGTCCAGAGGTGCGTTATTCTCAGCGATCTTCGCAATATTATTCTGGAAATACTCCATCGGTGACACCTGCGACTTGAATGCCTCGTCAAAGCCCACGAGGACATTGACCAGGCGACCTACATGACCGTCTGCGCACATGCCTAGCGATTCATAGGCCTCTTCCCAGAGTCGCTGAATGAGCTCCTTTTTCGTTTCACCGTCATATGTATTAATCTTCGCCCATAAGCCACGCAGAGTAGTGCGATATACATTGTTGGTGGCGTGCATAACGGCCTTCCTCTTACCCCAATCCTTCATATCAGCCAGAACCTTTTCCACCATGTGCTTCCCTTTGAAAGCCTCTTGAATTTCCCTGATTGTCTGTTGACCCTCAGGGATAGTCATATTCGCAAGCTCAGTCATACCACTCTTTGTAATACTCTCAACCTCCTTGATGTGAATGCTCTGTCCATCCTTTGCGAAGGCACCGAGATTCACGACAGGCCCCCTATACATTGGCATCCATACATCGTCGAGGAGAGACCACAGACGATCACGAACATCCTGAAACTCTTGTTGATGAATCAGAGCATCTACATCATCGACCTTCAGAATACGCTGATTCAGAAGAGGGACTGCCCATTCAGTAAAGTTTTTGACTAGCATATCATCCATCTTATCCAAGAATTTGTTATATGCCTGATCATCAAGACTTGCTTCCTTCAAATAATCTTCCATTATTGTACGAAGCGGATGATGGAACCTTTTGTTCTTCAATTTACCGAAACCCCTTTTCTGAATAGTTGCCATTCTGTCTAGGACGCTGCGCTGAAAGCGGGAAGAATGTATGCTTAGGGGCATCCTTAGCCTTATCCTGGGGGACTTTTTTTACAGGGGCGTCCAACATCAATTTTTATTGTGTAAAAGGTTGTACAAACGCTGAGCCTTAACTTGACCGAACTTCTGCTTACCCACCTGGATTTGCTGGAAATCCTCTTGACTCGCCTTCATTAACGCCTCCAGATTTGGATACAGAGCCGAGATGGCCTTTGCACCGGCTGCCGAAACACCACGGCAAGCCTGTAGCACAGTCGCTAAGAAAACTTGAGGGTCGTCAGAATTTGATTCACGGGTCTTTCCACGAGTTTCAATGTAAGTCATTGTGGCCGGCTGTTCAAAAGTCGTCGGATCGCTTGTAATTTGATCCTGTAGGATTTGACATAGTTCGGCCGTTTCCTTAATACACGCAGTCTGAAAAACGGCGATGTGATATCTCAACATGAGACGAGTAATGTGTTTCATTAGCGCTTGCTTTGTTAGACGATGCGGTCCAAGTCTATCAAGTTCTCCTTCAATGATATATACAACATGCGCCTTTCGCTCCGTGGCGTAAGTCATTAGACGACTCCGTTGTTCTCTGTAGCGATTGTCTAGAATAGACGCCTCAAAATCTGCGACTGATTTTCTTTCTATCATGAGTCCATTCGCCTTTTCTATACCTTCGGTAGTCGAAAGCTCAACACCGATCCAGATATCTGCCACTGGTAAATGAGCTACTGGCCATGGAAGAAGTTCTCTTAATCCATGTTCTCTATCATCAAGCATCTTACCCTATGGTACCGTAGTTAAAAGTGATTTTTAACCCCCCCATATAATAAAGTAACCAATGGAAACATGTCCAATCTGTCGCATATTTATCCAAGACTGGTTTACCCAACCACTTTCACCACAACATACACTTTTCAAGGAGATTCATCCTAAACGCCTTCTAAGGGTTCTGCCTGATATCGCAGCTATATTCATTCGTTTCATTAACGGGTTGACATTCTATGATATTACTGGGGTATTCTTCGCAATAGAAAGAAAACTGATTGATGCTACAATGGATATGTTATATGAAGATAAGGCTGTGATTGACGATAAATTAGTTAGACTTTCTTGGACAACTATGACAGATCATTATATCAGAAAAGATGCTGGTGAGATTCTTCTCATTGAAAATATTCTTACAGAAGCCTGTGTATGTAAAGGCAATGAAAAAGAATTAATTGGTTATTATTTAACCAATATGATTGTGGAGATGAAGGAAGTCCATTCATCTCATGTTTCTAAGAAGGAACTGCCTGAGGCAGCTTCCATAGATACTTTTATAACAATTGGCGCTACTCAGAGGGACGAGCTGTATGATTGAACTCTCTCTTCAGCTTCTCGAGATACAGGGTCGCATCCATGAGCTCCTCCTGCATGTGCTGAATCCAGTCGAGAGTCTTCAAGTCCGTGCGGTCGAGATTTGTTCCGTATTTTTTCTGACCAGTTGCGGCCCGTGCCTTGAATGAATCAAGAACTGCTGTGACGACGGAATCTAGAGCAGGCTCAGCGGCAACTGTGTCTGAGCCAGGCTCAGGCTCAGCAGAAGCAGCAGTCTCCTCATCCACAATTGTCTCACGCCAGCTCGGGTCGCCTGGAAATACTTCTAAAACCTTGGAACCGTATTCACAAGCCTGAATAATACAAGAATCCCACTTATCCTTCATTTCAATTGGATTGTAAGATACTGTATATTTGACACCGTTGATTTCAACAATCATCTTCTTTTTATCAGGATGCTTTTCTGCGAAGTCCTTCATCTCATTAATAAGAGGCCTCGCAGGAAATACATATGCGTTATGTTCAACCTCTTTGAGCCAATCATTTGGACTAAAGTATCCATCTCCCACTACGAAACGGGGTGGAACACTGCCATAATCATCAATCTCCGTAAAAGGCTCTACAATTTCCTTGTTCTGCGCATCCCAGAAGTAAAGATTCTCATTACGATAAGTGTAGCCTCCAATTCGCATGGTCTCCCCGTTTCCAAGCTTGTGCTTAAGAGCATAGGCCTTTGCTAGACCTCGCTTATAATTGTCATCTTCAAGTTTCACCTTGAGTTGCTCCTTCGTGAGCTTATTACAGAATGGAAGTAGATCTTCGAGATATACTTCCATTTGAGTGTGGACCCATTTATGTATGGGCAACTTGAGTCAATTTTTAGCCTTAGCTAAGCTCTGCTTAGTACCACTTCGTCTGTGGCTCTGTGGGTGCGAAGGCCCGCTCAAGCCCAGGTGTCCAGCTGGTATAATCCCACTTTTCACTACGCGTGCGAGATTCTTGAGAGACAGGTGTAAAAAAGGGATCCTTGGGTCCGATGTTGATGATATTTACTGGGACATCCAGCGTACCTTCACCAACCGCCTTTACAGCGTCTGAGCCAGTTGGAGCTCCTCCTTTGGAAGAGGGGACATATTCATCCTCATACACAACTGGTTCTCCAATCTTACTTGTGCTCATGACTGTAATTGTATTATTATCGCCTCGTTTCGTGTAAGCGACCAAGCCCTTCGCCGTGTAAATGCGTTTTACAATTTCTTCAGCATCGTCTAAATCATAAGTCGTTAGTTCACCGGGTTTCTTTGGAACATAGGTCGCAAGTATGTCTCTCTCTGCGTCCTCTGCTGCCTTTAAATCCGGGGGCGTCATATTGCTCCCGTCCACTTCCCTGTAAGGATTGTGCCTTTCCATTGTGCTGGCCGCTTTCGCAGCTGCGTCGGCGAATCCTTCCTTATAAGCTGCGAGACCTTGTTGGAAAAGTTCAGAACTGGGCGGGTGAGTAGTCCAATCCTTCGGGTAGGCTGACATTAAAACATCCCGTGTGGCCTTTGTCATCGCCTTATCTCCCTCGCCTCTGAATACGAGATTATACTCGTAATCATCCACACTGTTGATAGGATCTAGCGAATAAGGTGGTGGGTTTGTTTGTTCATCTAGCACGATCGCATCGTTCGCAGCAGCCTTCGCATCGGCTGCGGCTGCCTTAGAAACCTGCTTATCTGCGAAACCCGATTTTACCTTATAGGAAGGCATACTCTTTAGAACACTTATAACAAGGCCAATAGTGAATATAATGGCCGCCCCTATTAAAAATCCTGAGAGCTTCATCTCTTCTGTACAAACCCTTCAATATTCCTCCAGTATCTACCACCCCCATAAACAAGGACACTTACAATTATGAGTATGATAAAAAGGGTCTCAGGGCTTGGGCTCATCGTGAGGCCAACTATAGCCCCGAGGGGTATAAGAATAGATACAACTGTTGATGTAACACCCTTCTTTGTGCTAAAGAGGGAGGCTAAGAATACAAGAAAACCAACAATGGGGATCATCATGAATAAGAAATCCATTTCTACTATTAGATGGCTAAGACAAGAAAGGCGGGAAAGGGTAAGGCTAAGTCCAAAGGAAAGGTGTTAAAGGTGGATTCTGCGGATAAAATCGCTTCTATGGAGAAGCTTTTGGGAAAGGGTTCTATTACATTTGTATTAATATACGCCGATTGGTGCGGGGCTTGCACACGCTTTAAGAAGAACATCTGGAATCCTATGTGCGAGAAATCTGCGGCACACAGTCGTGTCGCCGTGCGCGATGATATGGTCGGAAAAACAAGTCTCGCTTCTGCGAACTTTGATTATCTACCCAGTCTTGTTGTCGTGGATGAGAATGGTAAAATGCAAAGCTTCAAAACACCGGAGGGAAAAGACACAAATGCCATGCCCACGCCTCAAAGCTTACAGGAGATGAATACAATTGTGAATGTTCCTGTAAGGACAGTAGGGCCCGTAAAGCCTGTAAATGCCTCAAAGCCTTCAAAGCCTTCAAATGTAAATACGCCAATGGAAGAAGATCCCGAAATACCAATGTCAAATATAACACCTATGACATTAAACCCTGCCCTCACCTTACATGCGAATGAGCCTCTTACACTTACACCGTCATCTGAGCCAAAGGGCACTCTTGGAAAGAGCTATATTCCAACTCCTATGGTTGCGCCTATGAAGCCTATGAGAGGAGGTCGTGTTACTTTGAAAAATATCAAGATTATGCCGAAGAAGGTGTTAAAGGGGTTGGCTGGCTTATTCAAGCGTTCTCACAAGTCAAAGCGCCGCAACTGTTCTTGTGGTAATAAACGCTAAAAATTGACCTTATTGCCCCCTGTATAAGTTAGTCCACCAATGCAAACCCTACATATCTTTGACGCAATTTCCCGTGACCGCAAGGTCAGTAAGGTTGCCGAAGATGCGTGGGAAGTTGAGTATATGAGCGCCTACGAGTCTGACGATTCATCGGGCTGGAAAAAGAAGAAGAATTCACATGGAAAGCAAATGGAAGACCGTGAAATGGTCATCCATTTGTTTGGAATGAACGCAAAGGGGGAGTCTATTCGTGTGGATGTAACAGGGTTTCGCCCTTACTTCTATGTGGCTCTCCCGAAGAGCTGTCCAGATTCGACACCTATTGAGAAGAAGCTGCGGATGAAGCTCAAGGCCCAGGTTGATCAGATCGAATTTACCATTGAGAACAAGCGGAAGCTCTACGGTTATTCGGGTGACAATACAAGCCGTTTCCTCAAGCTTAGTATGCCCTCACTTGGACTCTTTTACACAGTGCGAAAGGAGTTCTTGGATGAGAAGCAGCAGCCGAAGTTCAGCATTCGTGATCGTGAGACGCCCCTCGAAGTATTCGAGTCAAACATTGATCCCATGCTCCGCTTCTTTCACATCCGTGATGTGAAGCCGTGCGGCTGGATTTCAGTTAATGGCGACGAGTGCGAAGCGGATGATGGCATTCGTATCGAGTGTGAGTGGATGAAAGTTGCGCCTTCAGAGCCGCCGAGTGGTGTGGTAAATGCTCCTTTAGTACACGCCTTTTGGGATATTGAGTGCTACAGCCACACTGGCGACTTTCCCGTAGCTGCGCCCACTGTAAAGAAGGATTGTCTTGCCGGCCCTGGCATTTGCGGAACATGTAACAACTGTCTGTTTAACAAGGGCGGCGATCCCATTATTCAGATCGGCACTACTCTTTGGTCACCTGCTTGTGGTGACAAGCCGGAGTGGACCGAGCGCCATATCTTTGTTTTGGGCTCATCAGATGATGTTCCTGGGGCGAAGATTCATGTATTCAAGAAGGAGTCGCAGCTTCTACAAGCGTGGTTTGCCTTCGCCATTCAATCCAAGGTGAATGTCTTTGTCGGATATAATATCTTTGGTTTTGATGAGCGCTATGTATGGCAGCGCCTCGAGCGCCTAGGCCTTGAGCTCGGCGACGAAGTCCAGCAGCTTTCTTGCCTCTGCGAGGAGGGTAAGCCGATGAAGCTTATCGAGAAGCGGCTGGCATCCTCAGCCCTCGGTGACAACATGCTTTACATGTGGGACAGCCCTGGTCGGCTTCGTATTGACTTGCTCGGTCATATCAAGCGCAAGGCGCAGCTCCCCTCTTACAAGCTCGACTCAGTAGCAGCTGTTTACCTCAGTGGAAAGCTGAGTGGAGTTTCCCAGGTCGTCGAGTCCCAAGGCCTTTGGAAGATTAAAACCAAGCAAAAGAAGGATGCTCGTCTCGGCCGTTATGTTCAGCTGCTTGATGAGCTCGGAGAAGACTTGACTGATAAAATGGAAATCAAGGAGATCATCGACGACGGCTTCATAGTCAGTTCAGAGGAGGAGCTGAATGCCATTGCCGGCGAGGCCGTCCAGTGGGCCGTCGTGAAGGACGACATTTCTCCCCAGGACATCTTCCGTTGTCATCGTGGCTCAGCCGCCGATCGAGCGAAGGTGGCCGCATATTGCGTTCAGGATTGCGACTTGACCCTCGAGCTTTACAAGAAGCTGGAGGTGTTCAATGAGGCAATGTCCATGGCGAATGTCTGTTCCGTTCCTGTGTCCTATATCTTTACTCGGGGCCAGGGCATAAAGATTGAGTCACTGATCTTCAAGGACTGTATGTATAAGGGTCAGCTGATCAAGGTCCTGCCAAGTGGTGATTCAAACGCTGATTCTTATGAGGGTGCCATTGTTCTAGATCCAGTGCCTGGCTTTTACACAGATTCACCCGTTGGTGTTTGTGATTTCGCCTCACTGTATCCAAGCACGATCATCAGTGAGAATATCAGCCATGACATGTTGGTCTGGGCCAAGGACTACAACTTGGAGGGTAAGCTAGTCTGCGTGTCCTATGGGTCTATCGCCGATGAAGCGAATGCCACTCCTGGCACTCGGTGGACGGACATTGAGTTTGACATCCTTCGTCCTGACCCGGAGGATACTCGGAAGCACCCTACCAAACTCAAGGTTGGAACTCGGCACTGTCGTTATGCCCAGCCGCCTCCAGGGCCAAAGGGTGAGGATAAGAAGGGAAGCCTTCCTGAAATCGTGGCCAAGCTTCTTGCCGCCCGTAAGGCAAAGCGTGTGGAGATCACAAAGACAGATGATCCCTTCAAGAAGGCGCTCTTGGATGCGGAGCAGAATGCCTACAAGATTACGGCGAATTCGCTGTATGGACAGCTCGGCTCTCCTACCTTTAAGATTCGCCTACAGAATCTAGCGGCATCGGTCACAGCCTATGGTCGCAAGCAAATCATGTTCAGTAAGGAGGCTATTGAGAAATTCTACGGGCCTGGTGCCGGCGACCCTCGCTGCTCTGCGGAAATTGTATATGGCGACACGGATTCCATCTTTGTTTCCTTCAACCCCAAGGGCCCTGACGGGCAGCGTCTGGATGGCCGTGAGGCCATTGTGGCAACCCAGGAGCTCACTGAGGAGGCGGGTAAGTTCATCACGGCGACTCTAAAGGCGCCTCATGACTTTGAGTATGACAAGACTTTCTCACCGTTCATTATCTTTAGCAAGAAGCGATATGTGGGCAACAAGTATGAGGAGTCGCCAGATGATTTCAAGGAGACCTCGATGGGCATTGTGTTAAAGAGACGAGACAACGCACCATTGCTCAAGATGACCTATGGTTCGGCTATTGATCGGCTTCTCAATCACCGAGATGTTCATGGCGCAGTTGCGATAGTCAAGCAAAAGGTGCGTGAGCTCGTTGAAGGTAAGATGAAGTTGTCACAACTTACGATTACGAAGTCGCTACGGTCTGAGTATAAATGCTCGCCGCCGGCTCACAAGGTGCTGGCTGAACGAATCGCAGCCCGTGCTGGTGCTGCTCCGGCCTCTGGTGAGCGGATCGGCTATGTCTACATTCAAGCGCCGGCGGGTCAAGCCGCAGCCAAGACACAGGGTGATCGTGTGGAGACACCTGAGTTTATTGTGGAAAATGGGCTGAAGCCTGACGCAGAGTATTATATCAATCACCAGCTTTACAATCCTCTAGCTCAGCTCTTTGGCCTCATGGTGGAGAAGATGCCTGGCTTCGTCGCCCCCACTTGGGCCACGGACCCTGATAAGCTGATTGGACAGCGGGAGGCGCTGGCGGGAGATTTGCTCTTCAGAGAAGGACTGAGCGCCTGCCAAAACTTGGCGAAGCGTCAGTTTATCTCCAAGATGTTCGGTTCCGTAGGAGCAGGCGCCGCAAAGCTAGAAGGAACACCCTCTGCGCATAGACCGGTTAACCTCAGAAAGGCACCTGTTGATCAGACTCTTGTGGTTGCTGAGGCTGAGGCCTTTGGCTCTGGAAATGGCGCCTCTCCAAAGGTGGCCATGACGCCAAAGAAACAGACTCTTATCTCCGCCTTTGCCATTGATACTGCCTGTTTTATGGATGAGCGCATGGCTAAATCTATGAAGGCAGTTAAAGCGAGTGCTGCCTCTAAAAAAAAGAAGGACAAAGTAAATGAGCCTGCTACTAGCAGTAGCTGAGAAGTCTGATCATTACCAGGAAATGTGTAAAAGGGATCCTGTAAATGCTGCTGCTCGTGCTCGTTGTTCCTATACCCTGTGGAATGATCAGAGTTTGGCTGCGAAGGCAAAAACTTTTTTAAAGCAAATGCCAGGCGGCACAGGAGTAGATGTAGTTATTCTGAATCCCTCAGCCGAAGGTGGAATGCCGCATACTAGACCAGGGCCTTTGATATGTATTCCGGCATATCATACGAATTTAGAGGAAACTTTGCGTCATGAAATGGTCCATATTCAACAACGAAGAGAACCTGCGCTGTGGAAGATGAAGGTTGAAGGAGATGGTTGGAAGGCTGTGGACGATTCGGCCATACCAGAGGTTTGGCGTCGTCGCTGTCGTCTAAATCCAGATACATGTGCGAGTCGTTGGTTTGCCTGGCAAGGGCGTTATGTGCCACTTCCCATCTTTGTGCGAGAAGATAAGCCTGATCTGCGAGATGTAGTTATTCGCTGGTTTGATCTGGAAGAGGGTATAGTTCAGTCAGTACCTGCATCTTTTTCCAAACAATATGGCGATTTGGGTGCCTCATCAATGGAACATCCATATGAGCTATGGGCATATAGAGCATAGGGCACTTTATTTCAAAAAGCTCGCAGATATATGATTTCCGTTACATCATTAGATGGACTCAGAGTCCCAAGAAAATTCTTTACATACACTAGGAATCCCCTGGAAGGGGTCACCTAGGCTATGGAACACAATTCCCAGAAATCTTCTACACATTTGTACTATACAAGGAAGTATTGTAGATGCCAGTGGTGTAGTCCTATATACTCTTAGGCCAGTAGGACCTCTGGGCGCAGGTACCTTTGGAAGTGTAGATTCTTTCCGTTGTATTACTGATACAGATGAAAAGATAGTTGCGATTAAGAGGCCAAAATATCCCCAGGTCGATTTATTTATAGAGGCTCTCTTTCAATGGAGAACTCATAGACTAATGGATAGACTTCATTTGGGATTCTGTATACCAGAGGTATATGACATCTTTAGATTTAAGCAAACTGGAGATGTCTGGTTTTCAATGCGTCTATATGAAGCCCCATTACTTTCAAAGTGGTGTTTGGAGAATTCTGGGAGATTTGGCGAATTAATTCTTCAGATCGCCCTCACTTTGGAGGTGATAGAGAATGTTTTTTTCATAGATCACAGGGATCTGAAAGTGAATAATATCTTAGTGGTTGATACTCCTGTTGAGATAAGAATCTTATGGAAAGGTAAGGCAATTACCCTAAGCTTTCCCTTTCACATAGTCTATGTAGACTTTGGATATGCCTGTGCTAGAGGGTTAATTGATGTGCGTGACGGGCTGCCTGCGATGGACCTGTGTCCAAAGGATGGTCGTGATATCTATCAGATTCTTGTTTCTCTATGGAGAATCAAGGAACTGCGAGGACTCTTGAATACTAAATGGGGGGCCTGGATTCGTTCTAAGATTGACTCGACTTTTCCCCAATCTTATTTGCGTTTAGTCGAGACTGCCTTTGACTTGAGTTGGATGTATTCTGTCACAGATAATACTGGGTTTCGTGCCCCTCTTTGTAAACCTTCTGCCATTATAAGTGATTGTATGAGCATACTTGCTCTGGAATAAAATCTAAAAAAAGTGAAGCTGTGGGCCACCGCTAAAAAATCTAACCGCATATCAAATACCTCCTATGCCTCCTATGACACCTTCTCTTATTATTGTAAAGGCTGCCGAGGACAGATACTGTCTTCTTTCGCTATCCATGGTCGATAGATGTATGGAAGCAAGTATCGTTGATAATTCTAAGTATCTCTTTACTAACGCAGAATGGAGAAGTGATGGTATTGAAGGGAGACCTGAAGATTATAGGTTCAGAAGAATTTCATCTCGTTCTGAACCTAAGTATTATCCTACAACTCTGTGTAAAACAAATAAGTATGTAACTGTTCCTTGGCATGAGCCAATTTATATTTACAAATTAAAATATCCTGGTGTTATTCTGCCTTCCACCTATTTCAAAGTATTCAAGGATGAAGATAATGATGAAAAGTGGCATTTTAAGAAGGCTTCTCCACCCATGCCTTCTGCTCCTATGGAGTCTTTACCATCTGTCCCAGTAAAAATCCCTTCTCACATTGTCAGAGGCTTTGTTGAGTCGGCAATTCATAAGAAGGAAGTATGTCCAATTACATTAGATCCTCTTGTAATGGGAAATGTTGCGATGACTTCTTGTGGTCATCTATTTGCGAGAGAAGCTTTGGCTAATTGTCTTACAACTTCTAATGTATGTCCAAACTGCCGTGCCGATGTGAATCGGGATGGGCTAATCAATATCTAAGTGCGATCACGAGAGTGCCACTTCTCTCCACAAATATCGCAGATGTAGAGATACATGAGATTCACCAAATCATACTTAATATAAATTACATCTGGGTCCTTTCCGCCCTTATTACTATCACATGTCACATTGGGACAGCTGATATTTTTGCGGATGTGGGGTAACCTCGGATCCTTGCGAGTGAATTCGTTTAGAAGGATCTTGTAACCCTCTGATGACTGCTGTTGAATCATCATCTCCATTACTAGACCACCCTTCGTATCATTCTCCTTGTGACCACACTTGCGGCACATGCGAGTCAAGTTCTGGCTTTCTGGGTCGACCTCCATGTAGAGATAGTTGTCACAGACAGGACAGAACTTCAGACTGCTCTCGGTCTCATCAGGAGCTTCCATGTCGGGAGGCGGGGCTTCCTTAATCGGAGCAGTGGCCACCGTATTTTCTGCGAAAGCGTTTACAGGAGCAGGAGCAGGCTCTGGTGCTGCTGACTTTTTCGTCTTTGGCGCAGCCTTCGTTTTTGGCTTTTCCTTTGCAGGTGCGTCGGCCATCTCTGGTTCAACTGTGGCATTTCTTTGAGCCGCACGAATTGTCTCGAGAACCGTCCATCTGATCTTTTTGCCTTTATGGGCAGTCCAAAGCTGAGCCTCACCTGTTAGTTCCAGAGTCTTACGAGCCTTCTCATCTTGAGAGAACTTTGCCTTCCAAATCCCCTCTAACACATCATCGGCGGGAGTATGGGTGCGTGCTATGGCACCTCTAGCAACCGCTGATCCAGAATTTAGGCTATATGTGTTAAAGGCTGCTTCATCGCCAGAAGCCTGAATCGCATGATCGGCTGTCCTCCACTGCTTGTTCTTCCACTGGAAAGGACTCACACCCGCATCTGAAAGAATGAGACGCCAGTCGGGAACTTTCAGAAGCTCCGCATACTGTGTCTTGTCTGCGACCACATCTCCTGCCGCCTTTGTTAGCGTCTGAGATCCTTTGGTGCTAGTGATGTATAAAACATCTGTTGCCATTGTTAGACTTATGATATAGCCAAGTCATAAATCAACTTTTAGGCAATACCAGCCGCTAAAAGTTGATTTTGAACACCCTTGTATAAATAAGTCCACAAACACAATGTCGGCTCTTCATGCCTTTCTTAATACTCATCGCTGTGAGTCAGCGCAAGGGCGAGAGGCCTCCCTATGCGGTATGGGAGATCTCAAGGGTCGCTGGCTCATCCCTGATGCCTCCTACCCCGAATTTCTTGACCTCCTTCATGAGCACCTATTCGTTCACAAGAGTCGTCCTCTCAATCTCGTCGAGCAGCCTCGTCTCGATCAGCCGAAGCCTGTTCTCATTGATCTCGACTTCAAGTTCCCTGTTGATTCAACTCTAACACATCGCTTTGGTTCCAAGCATATCCGTGCCTTCGTGCGTGAGATTGCCGAGGCGATGAATACTTTTCTTGACATCGAGCGCTATGAGGCCCTCCGTTTCTTTGTCAGTCTTCGCCCCCAGGCCTACGCCGACGGTAAGAAGTATGTCAAGGACGGCATCCACATCCAGTGCCCTGACATCTCACTCACCAACGAGAAGCAGAAGGTCCTTCGTCTTCTTCTCCTCGACAACAAGTCCATTGAGAAGGCATTTGAGGGTGTCGGCTACAGCAATGATGTTATGGACATCTATGACGAGTCAATGGTGCGGAAGCAGGGTTGGTTTCTCTTCGGTGAGTCCAAGCCCAACATTCCCTCTTACAAGCTTGAGTCCATCCTAACCTACAGCCCTGAGACCACGGCACTTGATTCAGAGGACACCAGCCAGTTCTCAGACCGTGAGCTCATGGAGATTCTCAGTGTTCGGTATGCTGTGCCAGAGGATGACAATGATGTTCGTGCCGAGCAGAAGGAGATGTATGAGAAGTATATCAAGGCAGTTCGCCCTGCTCCTACACTTGTGGGGGGCGCAGCTACGACAGCTGCGGTTGAGGCGGCAACTCTTCCTCCTGTAGCAGCGGCCAAGGCAGTGACTACCTATGTTCCTGATGAGCACGATGTTGAGGAGGTTGAGCTCGTAAAGCGTATCGCACTCGACTGTCTATCGGTGAAGCGCGCTGATGACTACAAGACCTGGATGGAGGTCGGCTGGTGTCTGGCGAACATTGATGGTTCAGAGGCCATGTTTGACACCTTCGTCGAGTTCTCGAAGAAGTCGCCGAAGGCAACTGGGTCAGACTGGGGCAAGCTGAAGAGCGCCTGGATGCGGGGATTTAGTCGCAATACTGCCGGAGCCAAGCTCACCATGAAGTCACTCCACTATTGGGCTCGTGAGGACAACCCTGAGAAGTATAAGGAGTTGGTCGAGGAGGATCACATCCGCTTCGTCCAGTATCGTGTCGATGACACGCATCACCATGTGGCCCTTCTCCTACGCCGCATTTACAAGGGTCGCTTCTGTGCTTCGGTTGAGTCGCGCAAGACTGAGTGGTATGTCTTTGACGAGCGCATCCACACTTGGCGGCACACGAACCAGGGCATTGAGCTGCGTGAGAAGCTGAGCACGGAGGTGGCTGATCTAGCAGTGCGTGCTCGTATGCGCCTCAAGAAGAAGGGTTGGGATGACCATTGTGCCAAGAACAATGTGAATGCTGATAATGCGACTCCAGATGAGGATTGGTATAAGAACTGGGCCTTTACTGTTGATGGTGGCCGCTTCCAGATTCTTGTCAAGTTGGAGAAGCACTTATACGACAGTGGGTTTAAGGATCGTGTGATGAAGGAGGCGTGTGAGCTCTTCTGCGAGGAGGATTTCACGAATCGCCTCAACATGAATCAGCATCTCTTCGTTTGTAAGAATGGTGTGATTGACCTACACAACGAGATTCACGATCCTGCGACTGGTAAGAACAAGATTGGCGTTGTCTTTCGTCCTGGTAAGCCGGATGATTATATGAGTTTCCTAGCTGGTCGCAACTATCCAGATTCTGAGGCGATTGACTACATTCCCTATGATCCAGAGGAGCCGATGCTGGTTGAACTCATGGATTTCCTAAGCAAGATCTTTCCAGATGAGAAGATGCTGGCATATGTAATTCGTCTTATGGCAAGTTGCTTGGAGGGTGCGAATCGAGAGCAGTGCTACTACACCTTCATTGGCATTGGTGGCAATGGTAAGTCAAAGCTTGTTGACTTGATGCGCTACACCTTTGGAGACTACTGTTCTTCTCTATCGGCCACTGCGCTGACTCGCAAGCGCCCAGATTCTGGTGCGGCGAATCCAGATATTATTGGTATTAAGAACAAGCGGTTCATTTATCTCCAGGAGCCAGATGAGCGAGAGCCGCTGAATACTTCTCGTATGAAGCAGTTCTCAGGTGAGGATGTGGTGGAGGCTCGGGGTCTCTTTGAGGACCAGCAGCGTTTCCGTATTACGGGCAAGCTCTTTATGATGTGTAACCGTCTTCCGCCGATCCATGCGATGGATCGTGGCACTTGGCGCCGCATTCGTGTTCTCTTGTTCGGCAGCAAGTTCGTGGATGGCTCTGACCCTGAGCTTAAGGCTAAGCGCCCTGGTGTCTATGCCCGGGACAATGACCTGGACGCTAAGCTTCGTCAGTGGCGTGAGGTCTGGCTTGGTCTTCTTGTGCGTGTGTATGAGACTGAGTATCTTAAGGCAGGGCTTGAGCCAGTGCCTTCCTTTGTCACGGACGAGTCTAACAAGTATAAGGAGTCCTTTGACCAGTATGGTAAGTTTAAGGCGGAGCGCATCGTTGACATGCGTGATTCTCTCCGTGGCGGCTTCACGGAGTATGGCAATGAGATGGCGACGGCGAAGGATATTCAGGTCGCTTACATGAATTGGATGAAGCAGAACGAGGGCGTCTTGACTGGTAAGAAGCTTACCAAGCAGGAGATTCAGGGGCGTTTGGAGGAGGACTTTGGGGCTGCGGAGGCGGGCAATTTCAAACGCATCCAGGTCTTCTTTGACGACGAGGGACGGGCGGAGTTCTTGAAGGAGCGGGCGATCGCTGAATAGACTTCGTCTATTAAGTAAAGACTGAGTGAACAAAGTGGACAATAGCCGCTAAGCGTAAGTTACAATAATCGCAGTCAGAACTAAAAGAATAAATACCATCGCAGCAAAGATCTTTTTCGTATCCATCCCAGCCTGATTCGCATATAATATAAATGCGACTGTGAGAATGCCATATGCCACGAAGAAGAATAAGAGCACAAATTCTTGGAGAGTTTGCTTACGACTTTTTCCACCAAAGGCTTGTAACCGTGACTCTTCTTCCTCAAAACGGCGATCATAAGAATCTGCCTTTTCCTTGAATTCACGGATATCCTTTTTCATTGATAAATCTTGAGAACCAGCTTTACCACTATCTCTAAGAGAAGAGTTATACGAATCCTTTATGGATGCTGTTAAAACAGTTAATTCATCCGTAAATGATGTGAGATTAGCATTTAATTCAGCGACAGTATTCCCTGCCATTCTAAAGTGAAGTCCCAAATTTAGGAACTCTAATCAGTAGCACAAGCAATCTTTGCGCTCAAGCCAGAATCTGCGAGTCCAAGGAAGCGACGATTCCAGTGGCGTTGGTCACGGCTATTCGATGTATAAGAAACACGGCTTACCAATGTTCCTACAACTAGTAGTCCTAGAACGACGACAAATATCCAGAGTATTGAGCTTGTAATAACACCATATTGCCGGAGAAAGAGGAGAAATACGAGGACTGTGAAAAAGAGGAATGTCAACTGTAGGAAAAACAGTGTATCAAGCTTATTCTGAGCCTGCCATTCATTAATTTCTCCTTGCCGGGCATATGTCTCTTTGGGACCCCCCTTCGCAGCTCTTTTATTCTCGGCAATCATATCCTTGGCGGAATTGCTGAGAGATACATTGCGGTTTAAGAGAACTCCATATGTAAGAGCATTATTACTAGCACCATCTGAAGAATTCAAAGTGGTAAGAAAATTAGATCTTTCTGCGGCATTGATCGTATTCGTTATAGAAACTGTGTCAATTGTTCCACCTGAGCTTCCTAATGTTGTAACTGTTGCACGATCTACGGCAGGGAATGCATAATCAACTGCCGACATTACTACTTTGTTCTATCATTTTTCTAACTGAAGGATGATTCACTTAGAATGATGATTCAAAAATCTGATGATTATTAAGAGGTGCGTGCCAGCTGAAATACCGTAGCAAGCGCTGCTATATTTAAGAAGGCATATAGACCAAGAAGAATATTGGAGTATCTGTTCTTTTCAGAATTATACTCCATAACACTCTTTGTAAACTCAGTCTGTGATAAATAGCTGCTAGAATCAGAAGCAGACATTTGAAGAGCTTTGATACTCCTTGTAAGTTCTGAATTGCTTCCAATTACACTTTCATCGTTTAATGTTGTCTGGATATTTGTGAAGACTCCATTGTAGTATGTGTTAATCGCACCAAGAAGTCTTCTCATATCTGTCATACGAGTATTCAAGCAGGCCATTTGATATGCGATTGCTCTTAGAAGTTCTTCCTGTGTTGGTGTAGAACCAACTTTTGTGTTTTCGCCTGCTGCCGCAAACATTGTTAGAAGGGTATTTGGGTGCGCAGATCCTTGGAAACCGTTGGTGCTTCCTGCGAGAGGTGTAGTATATATCGTAAAATACTTCGATAAGAGCCATTCATATCGAGTGCGATAGAAGCAATACTCACACAAGAATGCTCCAAAAAAACGGAGATTTCTCATCTCTAGATTCGCCTTTCTGTCCTTTTGAGCTTGAGTTAATGGTGTGCTACTTTGATCTTGTCTGTATAGATATATCAAACTTTCTGTTCCAGCTGTTGGGTTCGTTGAGCTTGTCATTTGGCTCTGTGTAAAAAGCTCTCCAGCTGATAACAAATAGCCTGCCGCGATAAGCTTGCCAAGTAGAGAGACCTTTGTCGTCGCCGCATCATCGCCAGCGGTCCAGATATTTAAATCTGTGACGATTGGCGTGTCTGATGGAGAATATGTGTAACCTGTCTTATTTAGGCCCTTTGCTGAACCTATAACATATGTGTCGATGATGCCTTCATATATAGGAGTCGAGCTAGTGCTAGAATTTAATGAAAGGCCTGAAAGATAGTCGTAGCGAACTGGATTTCCCTGTCCATCTACGGCGTTTGCCGCAATTCCGCCCGCTGATATGAACTGTAGAAGACGAAATCTACTTGTTGGTTGCGGTGAGGTCACAACGGGCGTATTTAATACCATGCCAGAGGCGGTTAAGCTCCCAAGATATGTCTTACCAACGCCTGTCAGGGCAATTTTGGCATATGCAGTGCCATCTGACTCACCAGGTTTTACCCAAAGTGTTGGGAATGAATCAGCATTTAATATGGAACAGGGGTCATTCATTGAAGGATCTAAGGCCATCTTCTATAATCTAAATATATTTGAATCTAAGTGCTATACCTGTTGCAACAAGTCCAAAGAAAAGGCCGGCATATAAATAATAAGATGATCCAGGCGGTATATAATAATTCAAAAATGCTAAGATTTGTGGTAGGACTAATTCAGGAATCTGTATCTGAACTACAACTCCACCCATCGAAAGGAAAACGGTAATAGATACTAAAAGGAGAAAGAGAGCAGCGCCAAATATAAAAAAGAGGGAGAACTCTGTCATCGGACGGATAATCGGAAACCATCCCTCGTAGTATGAAGTGTGTTGCTCGGGAGTAAGAATTGAATCCAACCGTGATTTTGACTCCTCTTCTGTGGACTTTGCTGAATTATAATCTGTCATATCAATTTGTTGATCTTCTTTTAGGCAATTATCTACAAGTCGTATATTAGGAATATGTGTTGTATTAAGAGCAGTTAAAAAGGTATTTATTTCGCCGTAACCTGTTTTATCTGTAATTCTTTGATTCGTATCGGCGGTTGAAAGTGAAGCCTTGAAGGTAGTAAGTTTGTCTTTAATTGACAAATCTCCAGAGGAGGGACTTGCCTTATCATTTATTCCATAATTACCTAAAAGGGTTGTAAGATCAAGCTGCTTAGCTTGACTTACTATATCAACACATGCTGTTTTAGCTCCTGTAGGATTTCCTGCCGTGGATGGTGTAAAAGGGGTTATCGTTGCGAGTGATGGATCTGGTGAGACTGGCGTATTTGTCATGGTTTTTAATCCAGATAGGAGTACCATCTTCTAATTTAAGGCACACATAGACGATAGCCGATGTTCTCACCCGCCGTTAGACTTGGGCGAGTAATTCGCACAATATCCTTTGGCACAAGCCCTAGCATTCTCGCAATCGGGTCCTCGTGGAAGCGGATAAGTGGAAGCTGCGCCTTTGTCGCATACATCCCCTTGAGAAGAGCCTCTTCCTGATCAGCGGGAACCTTTTCGTGCTTGGGAACAAGAATATGCTGGAGGGGGTTATTGATAATAGAAGCCGCCTGAAAGTAGCGGACCTTGGTATTATCATTCTTTAGCCAGCACTCGTAGGCCATGGCATGGAAGTTTGGTGCGATGGGCTCAAGAGTAACCACAATAAGCTCTGTTGACTTGGGATCAAAGCCTGCCTCCTCTGGATCAATGAGCTTCTTTGTGAAGGCAGCGAGCTTCTGCTTAATCTTGCCGATGGTGTAAACGACCACGCATTTTGCGTAGGGAGTTGCGCCATCCTCCTTCTTCGTAAGCTCCATGGCTAGGGCCGGGGGCGCACCTGCGATAGGACCCGCCTTAATCATCTCAGCGACCTCCTTGGGACTGAACTTGCTGTAAGGAGTTGTGTCATATCCTGACTGTGAAAGATGCTCAAGAAGCGTAATGCGACTACGATATAATACATCAACGATTTCGTAGTTCATTTGGGACTTCCCTTCTAATCAGTTAGTAAAGTCAATTTTTAGTCAAACTCATCCCATCTTTTGGACGGTGATTTTCTGGCCTGTGCTTAATGGCTCACCACCAAAGCTCATTCCTCCCTTCTGCGATGGTCTAGCCTGAGGACTTAAACCGCGAGGATTTGCCCTTGGTGTTGTATGTCTTCTGTCCATGCTTCTACGACCCATGACAGGAACACCGCTGTTTGCTTCATGTAGTTCATCTAAGAAACCGCCCTGTTGCATTGCTCTAGGACTTGTGTCTATTACGATAGTTGGTGGGCCTTGTGCCATGGGTGCTTGATAAACCATCTGTGGCTGCATGACATATGGCTGTGAATACATCAAAGGTGCTGGATACATCTGTTGGAAACCGCCTTGTTGTACTGGCATTTGCATTTGCTGTTGCTGTGGCATAGGCTGCCCTGCGAATGGTGGTGTTGTATTTGTGGCATAAGGTGGTGTTTGCCCAGCGAACGGTGGTGTTAGATTTGTAGCATAAGGTGGCGTTGATGTTAAAGGTGTGAATCCTTGCCCCGCAGGAAAGGGTGTGACGCCTTGCCCCGCAGGGAGAGGGGGTGTAACACCTTGTGGCGTAACAGCAGGTGGTGTTACACCTTCCTGTCCTGGAACGTAACCATAGGATGGATACTCCTCTTCTTCTATATCCCTTGCTTCTGTTGAAGCAGAACCAGAAGCTTCTACAGGCGCCTTAATAACGCCCATCGCATATAAATCTTCTTCCGCCGGCTCAGCCACAGCAGGTGCCTCTCTGAATTCAGGCACTCTCGTCTCAGGTAGTACGCGTTCAGGAAGTGGTCGAGCAATCGCCGCCTGGATCTCAGCCCCCATCGGCAGTGCGATCTGAGATTCTTCCAACTTCGTTAGGCCTTTTGCCGTCAAAATGCGAAGACCCATATTCATATAAGTCTGTAATTCATCAGCTAGTAGCTTGGTCGCATAAGGCATTTCAACGACCGAGCTAGATGCCAAAGACTTCTTGGCCGTCGGCAGAATCTCGATATTATTGGAATTCGTTCCAATGAATTGGACCGGCCCATCACAGAGAGAACAAACGAATAGACCTTGTTCATTATAAATAGGCACGGTTCCACATCCGTTACAGATACGAATCTGTGCCTTGTCCGCACGCTCCATCAAACTCTCTCTCAAGAATCCTGTGATTCCATGCGCCGCCAAACCATCGCGTTCCATCTCACCTATTCTCAACCCGCCCTGCTGTCCACGGCCGCCTGTTGGCTGTCTTGTCTTTTGCTCACGCCGACCTTCAGCACGAGCATTCCATTTGTCCTCTGTCATGTGCTTCAAGCGCATACCAAAAACTGGTCCCATAAAGACGCTCGTCTCCATTTGCTTTCCACTCGCACCATCATACAAAATGAAATTATTATTCTTCTCAAGACCGAATTGTCCTTCGAGGACACGCCCAATTGCCTCAGGGGCAGATGGATCACTCGTAAATATAGTGGCATCACCAATCATAGAATTCTCATAACATACCTGGCCGAACAACATCTCCATCAGCTGCGCAACCGTCATACGACTGGGAATACAGTGAGGATTCACAAACATATCTGGCACAACACCATTTGCGGAGCGGGGCAAATCGTGCGCACGATACAACATTCCAATAGTTCCCTTCTGACCGTGGCGGGTACTGAACTTATCTCCTAGTTCAGGAATTCTGTCCTGTGTAATACGAATCTTTATCAACATCAAGCCCATATTATTGATAGTCACAACACTTGATTCAACTCTTCCACTCGTCCAGACCTGGGGTGTTAGAGAGGCATCCTTGATTTTACCAGACTTGTCTTGGATATACTTGCCTACTAAGACAGTATTCTCGTCGACAATCTCCCCAGCCTTGATAATACCTCTTTCATCTAGCTTGGTGTAATCCCGCCCAGGCTTCAAATCTGTCCATTGAGGAATTTTCCCAGGATTTCCAATAACACTCGTCGTTCCAGCCAACTTGTCCACCTCTTCAAAGGTTTCATATGAACGATAGTTAATACTTCTGAACATTCCTCTTTGGAAAGAATCATAATTGAATATAATACCGTCATCCTGATTGTAGCCATTGAATGGCATGATCGCCATAATGAGGTTTGTGCCATAGGGCATGAGTCCTCCTCCTAGAACATCGTATGCCAATGTTCTAACGAGCGGTGCCTCGCCATAGCATAAGATATTCGCTGCGTTGTCATAGCGATTCTGGAAATTGGTCGCATACATGCCAAGCCCCTGCTTCGACTGTGAGCAAGAAAGCTGATTACGAGGAGACTGATTAAAATTCGCAAAGGGAACCATACCATTCACCACTGAAACAATGGTACAAGGATGGACTTCCATGTGACTCGCCTCTGGTGTCAAATGCTCTGGGAAATTGATAATAAATGCCTCATTCTGCTCATAAGGATCGATATACTCGATTAGCCCCGCATATGGCTTGAGTTCATCAATATACTTCTTTAATGGGAGGAAGCCAGGGATTTCAATAAATGGATCGAGGAATCCTGATGTGCTGACGCCCGCTTGTGCGGTCTTAGGATATGATCCTAAAACTAAGTCACGCCAGCTTTTCTTAGCGGCGACGGCGTCGCCCAAGGCTGCGAGAGGAATCACATCACCGTCCAATGAATTCTCGCCTTGGTTCAAATGGATTAGAGGTCTCGTTGGACGGCCTTCATCTACATATAGGAAAACTGAGCGATTTCTTATATTGAATCCCACGCTTGACATGGCCGGCAAGCATCCAGTCCATTTCATTAACTTGAGAACTCTCACGAGTTCAAATGGTGTCAGTGTATACCCAATGATTCCGTTATTGATACTCACTGAGATTCCAACAATCTGTAAATCCGTGCGCATTTCTGAACAGGGGATTACCCAGCCGCGCTCGTATAGGCAGGCAACGATAGGCTGAGGATTCGTCGAACTGCTTATCAATGTCATTAACGAAAGATTCTTGGCAATACCGATAGAAGCTCCGCCAGGCGTCTCGTTTGTACAGAAGAAGCCATATTGACTGCCGTGTAGCTGACGAGGTCCAGTGAGTTTCATGCCCGTGTCAAAATTTAGAGACACACGACGGCAGTGGCTCATGAAATCTAGATATGACATACGACTCATCGCCTGTAAAACACCAGTCTTTTCGTCACTGTGGCCGAGGGCACCGCCGCCACCCGCTCCTCCTGTAACCCACTTGCCCTTGAATCCTCTCATAATTCCCTCTGTCAGCATGCCTACTTTGAAAAGTTTCGCAGCGTTGCCCTCACTAAAAATATTAATGAACTTGCGACCTTCATAGACACTCTTATTCTCCTCGAACTCTCTATCTATGGCTAGACGAACTGCCTTCTTCCAGTTATTATAGGTATTCGTAAACAACATGCGGATTAAGAAACCGCTGGTCAAGCAGCGCTGATTTCTCGTGTCATCACGGTCAGACTTAGGATCAATTCCTGTGTGAACACGCATAAACTTGCGGACACACTCGGCTAAGAAATGTAGGCGAGCACCCCCCTCCTTGTCTGTAATGTGAATGAATGTCTGATTAAATAAAATATCATACACATGGCTTTCTGAGAAACCCTTTGTCATTGCCTTGATATACTGGACCGCAGAGAAACTGTCTAAGAAAGGAAAAGCCTCGGCGATACTGGGAATTAGTAAGGGCATCATTTGCTTGGCCTCACTGGAATTGAAATCTGGATATATTAAGTTGAGAATCGCCTTGTCTGATTGAAGTCCCATGGCACGGAAGAGGACAAAGAGGGGAACGGGCTTCCTTACGTAGGGGAGTGTTACTTGGAGAGAATCTGTCGCACGAACCCAGTGAAAACTGACGACCTTTACTTGTCTTGTAATCGGTGATAGACAAGTGAGATTTCCATATGTGGCGACCTTAGGATCTCTGGCCTGGGGCTGGATATACATTGTGTTAAAGGCCTGCTCTTGGCGAGTAATCAAGAGTTTCTCAGAACCTTCGACCACGAAATATCCACCCTGATCCTGAGAGCATTCGCCGGCCTCTGTCAGAAAGGACGCAGGCTTTCCGTGGAGGATACAGTAGCGCGAGTGTAATAGGATGGGAATCTGAAATAGGGGCATGCGCTTGTATTCTTGCGTCATTACATTAGCATCTTCTAGCCCCTCGGCATTTCCATCTTTGCCCTCAGCCTTTTCTCCAGATGGATTCGTGTATGTAACACGAACAAGAATATTGGCGTATACGGTGGATGCGTAAGTTAGATTTCTCAAACGAGCCTCGTTTGGAAATAGGACACGCACTTCCTTAGTTTTCTGGAGACTGATCGTAGGTGTTCCAATCTCTAACTCATTCCCTTCAAGACCACCAATGAATACTTCGACACGATACATATATTTTGCTGCTGTACCTGCGGCAGTACCTGGTATAAGTTGTTTCAATAGTAAAAATGGATTATTTGCTTTTACAATCGCCGGTAAATCTTGTGCTATAAAGTTGTCATAAGAATCAATGTGATGCCTCACAAAGGGATAATCAAAGGTCTGAAAATATGAATTCAGAATTTTTCTTGAAAGAACTGTATTGGGATTTGCTGTATGAGCAACTCCTCCTGTTGTAGGCAATGTCGCCATCTAAAATCACTGTTGTTTTCTTATAGATGCTTTACCGTGGATTCCACGCTAAAGCAAAAATCATTTATTTCTACTTTGATCTAAAACATTCTGCTTGTAGGACTGATGGCAGCATTGAAAACAGTCTTTCCATTTGCGAATGCGAGATCATTCACTTCAGGGCGAGGGCTTGAGAATTGATTATACCCCTTCATCATCATTTGAGCGTCTTGTGCTGGTGTAGGAGGAGCGGCCATGCCAAAAGGGCGGGATACAAATTCGGCTAGAGCTGTGCCAAAGGATGGCAATGCTCCACCTCTTTGTCTGCGAGTCTTTCGACCTCTCTTTCCACCCTTCTGTGGGACAGTATTATCACCGAGGCCAGCGGCCGGAAGAGGATACTCGGCTGCTCTTGATGCGCCAATCTGACTGTCAGCAGGTAGCGCTAAACCTCCAGCGACATAAGGAGGGACTGAGGCCCCCCCTTCGCCAGCTCTCATATCATAGCCGAGAGGGGCAGGGCTTAGCACTGTTACTGCCCCACCCTTTTGCTTTTTAGAAGTCGCAGTGCTTCTCATGTAATGTAAGTAATCCTTCGCTGCCTTTTCGCTGATTTGGCCAAAGGTCTTCTTCCATTCTCTGCGGAAGGCGGCGACACCCTCCTTCTCGGAAAGGCGTAAGACCTTTGTATCAACGAAGCGATCAATGTGTTCGAACGCACGGCGAAGTTCAGGCACACTTAGTGACTTGACTGAATTAGTACTCTTTCTGGTCTTAGACACCATCTACTTATACTAGATGTTCTAAACACTTGAAGCAGAATAGCCTAGGCCGGGTAAGGCAGGGGAGGCAGTATTCTTTACACTATTATTTTTCGGGCCCGCAACATTGTTCACTACTGTGTTAAGAGCCGCCGTCAATGGATTTGTGGCTGAATTCGCAGAAGGCATTGTGCTCACGGAATTGCCTACCGCCTCTTGAATAGCCTCCATCGGTGTAGAAACAGCATTCATGACCTTGGCAGCACTGCCTGATCCTGCGAACATGAAAATTATGGCTCCAATCATGGCTAATAGGGCAAATCCTAAGATTACCCAGGGTGTATAAGCAGCTAATGTATACTGCCATGTGCTGAGTTTGTATTCATTATAGAACATTGAATAGTGATTTATTCCTGCTAGGATAAGTGCCAAAAGTGATACTACAGCCAAGACCATGGGGCCTAGGCGAGGTAAGACTAAAAATACATAAAAGCCGGCTATTATGAGAATTATTAGACCTGGAACGAATATCTCCATCTATTTTATTGTTTATACTTTATCCATCAAATCAACATGTGTTAGAAAGTGCTTACGGCAACAGGGCCGCTTGAATCCTAGCTTGTTCATTAATTCTAGCTCTAGAGTCTTGGGAATTTGACTTCCGTCCATATAGAACCGGTCTTCTGTTGTGCGAAGCTTGTTAAGCTGAGTCTTATACCAGTTCCACTTGTCTGCGATAATGTTTCCACAACTCATACACCGGATGGGAATAATCATTTTGGGGACCTCCTTTCTGGCTTTGCGATGGAATCAAATTTTAACCTCCGGTTCCGGCAAAGCCACAATTAGCCACGAAGTGGGTAAAGGGCAAAGGACAATGCGTTTATCGGAACAGTAAAAGAAGATGTCGTGATTTCAGAAAATGTCATCTGTTCTTAACCTAAGTGGATTGAACTATCAACGGAGCAACCCGTTGCGCCGCGAATTCCTCTCCATCCAGGCCGAGCTTTTGTCACTTAAGAAGATGATCGTTGACCTCCAGATGAATGGTGGTGGCCGTGCTTCTGAGCCAGTGGTTGGTCCTGCTGGCCCTGCGGGTCCTGCTGGCCCCGCTGGTCCTGCGGGCCCCCCTGGCCCTGCTGGTCCCGCGGGACCTGCCGGTGCTGCCGGTGCTGCCGGCGCCGCCGGTGCCGCTGGCCCTGCGGGTCCTCCTGGCCCCCAAGGCCAGATGACCTATGTCGCCCTCCCACCCAATATGATGCAGCAGGCGCAGGCCCAGGCTCAAGCCCCAGCTCCTGAGGCCGCCGCATCAGAGTAAGGTGTCTTCTCTTAGGAACAGCAGTTCACAGTAAGAACTTCTTCAGTTGGGCAACCGTCAATTTGATTCCATGAACTTCTTGAAGCTCAGTTGCGATTCGTTGCGCAGGTCTTCCCTTCAAATTTGTAACTGTGGCCTTGATAGTCTCTATCTGATCCTCAGTAAAGCCCTTAACATGTTGACGAATCGGTTCTGGCTTGTAGGAAAAGCGTTCTAGCCCCTCGGATGTTTGTGTAAGAGGATGGATATCAATCTCCTTAGAATGATGCTTATCATGACATGCCTCGCATAGCACGACAAGATTTCTAATGTGATTGCCGCCACCCTTGGCTCGCTCATGAATATGATGTACCTCCAAGTCACGCACGACGGTTGCCCCACAGTTCTCACAAGCCTGTCTTTTAATCGCCGAATTCCATGATGAACTAGGTGCCTCATCTGCCGCGGCGGCGCCGCCTAGTTGTCTACGAATGGCATAGGCTCTCGTCATAAGATCAGTCGGAAGACCCATGGCCTTCGCCACTTCCAGGCCATATGTGGAGGAACCACTTCCAGGCTGTAGGCTTCTGTCGTAAATCAGTTTTCCACCTTCTTGTAAAACTCGGAGATGCCAGACACTGATTCCT
>Ga0247722_10000158_pt1 | contig 42004 bp, 34 predicted proteins | sample MSEWelMarce3H_FC_FD_189094 | JGI IMG/M metagenome (GOLD analysis project Ga0247722, IMG submission 189094) | Subsurface sediment microbial communities from gas well in West Virginia, United States - MSEEL Well Study Marcellus 3H_FC | ecosystem: Environmental > Terrestrial > Deep subsurface >... | reverse complement strand
AACAAAATAGACGCAATCTATGCATCAATACAAGCAAAAGAAGATACTGAACAGGCAAAATTGGCCACGGAAGCAGCAAAAAAAGCGGAGGCAGCAGCAAAAAAAGCGGAGGCAGCAGCAAAAAAAGCGGAGGCAGCAGCAAAAAAAGAAAATGCTGAAAAGGCAAAAGTGATTGCCGAAGCAGAAAAAGAAGCTAAGAGAAAAGAAGCTGAACGAATCGCAAAAGAAAATGCTGCTAAGAGAAAAGAAGCTGAAAGAAAGGCAAGAGAAGAAGTTGAACGAATCGCAAAAGAAAAAGAAGCTAAGAGAAAAGAAGCTGAACGAATCGCAAAAGAAAATGCTGCTAAGAGAAAAGAAGCTGAAAGAATAGAAACTGAAAGAAAAGAAGCTGAAAGAATAGAAACTGAAAGAAAAGAATCCGAAAGGAAAGAATCCGAAAGAATAGAATCCGAAAGAATAGAATCCGAAAGAATAGAATCCGAAAGAATAGAAGCTGAAAAAAAAGAAGCCGAAATTTTTACAAAAGCAGATATGGTATTATTAATGAATTCAGATTTTATTACAAAATTTGATACGTTTACTGCTGGTAAATTAAACCATTTTGATAAATACAAAGGAGAACCATTTTTTGATACAATTCGCCACATAGAAACAATCGTACTAATATTGGTCGGAATTCTTAACACTCGATTAACACAACACTATAAAATTGTTTTGAAAGGAGGAAAGGGACTACAAATGGAGCTGGGACGAATTGGATGGGAAAAAAACATATTGACCGACGACATTGATTTATTATTATTACCTATCGGCGAATATAATAGAGACGCCATTAAGAAAATGGCCGAAGATTTGTCTACGCTAATAAATATGATAGTAAATCATATTCGTAAGTATTCAGATTATATACCCGGTAATCGCGAAGGTATATCTATTTTACAACCAGAAAATTCAAAAAATCCAAATATAGTAAAAATGAGTTATATGTATTACGGAACCGCAAAACCATTTTTAGACATTGATTTCAAAGAAGATACTGAAAGGTTTTTTTCAGAAGACAAAATAACATATACACACTTTTTATTGGAAAAAACAGACTTGGTCTATTATCACCAAACATTAGATTCATTTATAGAAGAAAAAAAAATAATTAAGCAAAAATATACAGACTGCAAATGCCCAACGGACATCCCTCAAACAAACGTACCCACAACGCCAGAGTGCGAACCATTATGTCCAGGTAAGAAATTTATGTTAGACAAATTTCGAAAATATGATCCACTAATAGAAGAATATGAAAACCGAAAAAAACAATCAAATAAAACCCTAAAAAAACAATCAAATAAATCCTCCAAATAAGTTTGTATCACGCATTTTTTTTCACCGAACAAAATATATTTTGCTGAATGTCTCAAAACATATTTTATTATAGTAATTACTGCCAGCATAGTCAAAAAGTTTATCAATTCCTGGTTCGCGCGAACCTGACGACCGAAATCAACTGTATTTGTGTCGACAAGCGCGGACGAGATCCGCAAACGAATCAAATGTATATTATGATGCCGAATGGAGACAAAATTTTGATGCCGCCGAATATCAATTCTGTGCCTGCACTCTTGATGATGAAACAGAACTACAATGTTGTTTATGGATATGATATTATCAAGCAATATGAGCCGAGCATAGTGAATGAAAAAATGGCCGCGACGAATTTTAATGGCGAACCGGCAGGATATAGTTTAGGAGGAAATGCAATTTATGATATGGGAAAAAATATGGGCAATTCGCTTGCGATGAGTTATACTGGGAAAGAGATGATAATCACACCGCCACTTGAATCAGGTAATAATAAAATCAAGGATCCGGGTGATTCGGTCATTGCGAATATGGAGGCGATGCGCAAAGCGCAAGATTCGCAATTAGGAATAGGACAAGGGGCGACCAACCCGTTTTTAAAGCCGATATAATTTGAATCTGCGACCAAAGCCGATATAATTTGAATCTGCGACCAAAGCCGATATAATTTGAATCTGCGACCAAAGCCGATATAATTTGAATCTGTCGTCGTTTTCAACGACAAACAAAGCGACTTGGTTACCAATAATGGCTTATAAATATATTTGTAAATAAATTAAACGTAAAAATCATATAATAATTACCGTATCTACTATTATACATAAATGTCTGAAATCGACCGTGCTACATTAATCCGCGCGTTTAACGACCACCTATTCGAATTCTTAGACGACGTTTCCAAATTGCTACCCGAAAACCGCAATTTGATGGCGGCAATCCGCTCATTTCAAACCGTCATCACTTTCAATAAGGCACTCATAGTTAAATGCTGGCACAAATACGTTTATACAAAATATGAAGACGTCATCGAGAAGGGCGATATCACATTCTTTTTTGAAAAGGACTACGGAGAGGATTTATCTAATATAAAAAATCCTGACCAGGTTATTGAAATAATTGATTCCATTCGAGAGCCAGTCAAACAAATTTGCGAGAACCCAAAAAACGCCGAATATGCGATTGAATACATTCAAAATTTATCTAAATTATCAGTTGCGTTTGTGGCTCTAACCAAGTAAAAAGTAAATAACATACAATAAGTATTTTATTTACAACACATAAAGACCTATATCTAGATCGGCATCATATAATCTTTGTTGTCCAAAAATGTCTCTACTATCTGGCGGGTGATTTTCATCTTGGTCATCTTCAATGACGGCAAATAAATAGAATAATGGATTCGATTGATGAAAAACAGCGCCTTCTTGTCTTCGATGGTTTTAATGTCCTTTGTTTTTATGATAAAAACGTCCACATACAATTGATAAATCATGGAAACATAGTCCGAGAATCGGGTATTGAATTCGTTGAACAATTTGGAATATTGGGGAAAATGGCCAATAAAACGTTCGACCTCCTTTGATTTGCGGAGCATCAAATAGTGAAAAAACATATTGGGGTGGTTTCCACGCAGTGTCTTCAACGACTTATACTCGTGATTCTCAATGCTTGCTCTTAAACCGGTCTTAAAGTCAGTAATCATATATCCAGGCGCCCTGGTTGTCCGCGTTGAAAGCTCAATATATTTGGTCGCAAATAACGATTTATTAAAATGATTGTCGCAATTAACAGGAAACTTAACGCCGGCATTCAAAAAGTAAGTATGTAGTTCTTCGCAATTGGGTGCATAAGAATAGCTCATGGGCTCACCTAGCTTGTGCATGTATACCAAATACACAGTCGGCTCTTCCACATTGAGAACAATATGATTTAGTGGATGTTGGAGGACAAATGTGTAGCAACACGTCTTGTCCAAATGCGCAAGCAACTCCAAATCAGCCAAAACATTGGGTTTCTGTATAAACGCATCCAAAAACATTTGTCGAAAAGTCTTTTGTTCGCCATTTCCTTGATACTGGTTTCTGAAATAAAAATAATTACCACTAACGCCCTTCTTTGTCGCAATTTCCCAGCCAACTCGCTCGTCCCAAAATAAATTAATCATTGTTCCCTCGACGATTTCTTCCGCCTTAAACAGCGTGTTATCATCTGAGTTTTCAAGCAATTCATCGAGACTGACCGATTTGGAAGGCGCCAAACAAAGCAACTTATTTGCACCGATGATGGCGCTCCTATAAATATGCGTATTTACACCAGGATCGCCAGTTAAATTGTAGATCGTATATGGAACAGGGGAATTGCGTGGGTGAGAAACCGCAACAGAGTCGGGTAAATTGTCGGTAATAAAAGTATTCATTTGTTTAGATGAAATATATATCACAAACGCTTTAAACTATTTTGTAAAATAATGTGTTCGGATAAAATGTTAGAGTTTCTATAAGAATATACTATAATATACTATAGTATGTCTGGAAATTATGGTTCAGAAGAACAAGTCGATTGGAGCGATGGGTCATACGCAAAGGAATCGTCGTCGAATGAATCGTCTTCAAATAACGGGTCTTATTATTCAAATAAAGAACGTGACGGAATGGAATTGAAACTCGGCGACATTATCGAAATTAGTTCGCCATCCAACCGCGAATACGACCAGAAGACATTTTTAATCGAATACATTGACGACGCCAAAATAAAATTAATAAATATCTCCACCGCTGAAAAGCAGATATTAACATTATACGACACTGGCCAGCTCACTGACGAATCTATTCAAGTAATTGCGCTCCTTTCAAGAAGTGATGACCTGGGGTATGCTCGTCAAAATGGCCTGGTTCCCAAAAAATGGGTGGATATCCATTTCGGCGGCGAAATCCCCACTATTATCACAGGTGAAATAACCAATTTAGATGAAGACATGATAGAGGTTACAACATACCCTGATTTTGAAGTAATATACATTAATTTTGAATACAAGGGAATGCCGGAAAAAATCCCCATTCTGCGCTTCCATTTAAGGGAAAGACCTGCGTCCGTCACAGGCAGTTTAGCCGAGATATACGAAGAAGATCAGATGGAGCAACCGTCAGCAGAGAAAGCGTCAATTACAACCAATTCAAGTGGAGAGATGTCGGTTCACATTCCAGAAAACCCCAAAATAGACAAAAATTACAACGCTGTGTTGGATGAACTATTTGAACAATCAAATATTGTGTTTGGCGAAGAGGTCGAATTAGAGATAAATATAGAGGTGAATAAAAAAGAGCGCCGATTTGGGTTGGAACTCCAGCTCAAAGATTTGCTGGACGAGTTGTTATCCACGATTCCGACAAACAAGCGAACGCCTCTAGTCATCGAACGCGTTAACACTGTTGTACGCCGGTTCAAAGAACTCCGTCAATTCTTCTCTGTATTTGATGAAAATGGAAACGTGGTCGGGCACCGAAATATCACCGCCGATTACAAACCGCTTGCTGAGAGTTTGGAGAAAATGGACACCAATATACGCTGGATTTTACCCGTCGTTAAAAACAAAACCAAGCTTTTCAACACATTTGAGGACGATAGTATCCAAAATTCGAGTCTTATTCGAGATTTACGTTCCTACAAAAGCAAGAAAAACATAAACAATAACCAAAACCGCTATTCAACATTTTATGCAAACATTGATGACGATTTAACACCCTTTGCGGAACCCGAAAACAGAGCCGATGTTTTAACGAGTGAAAACTTCCGTGTTTCGGCAGATATAGAGGCAATCGTGGATAATTTGGGCAGATACAGATCATATGGGTATTATTATCAGCCTCAGAATAGAAAGACTTTTTCAGACGAAAACAATTTTGTAACAAAGAATCGGTTTGTTATCCAAAAATACAACTTGGGTCACACCAAACTGAGCGAACACGTAATGAAATCGGGAAAACGCATTTTTTTGAGAGAACCCATGACGCAAAACGACAAGATTGCCGTGAAATCGGTGGTTATGTTGCCTCACCAAGCCGTGGAATTCTCGCGAGTCGACCTCCCGAATACCAATATTATGAACAAGACAAGTCTCAGTCATAATTGGTTGTATCATTTTAAATTACTCAATAAAAATATGTCTTTTCAAACCAAGATGATAGAGGATTTGGAAGAAGAGGTGTTTTACGAAACTGAGGCGGCGAAAAATTTTGTGGATTTTGTCCAAAAGAAGACCATCAAGTTTTTGGACTCGGCGATTGACTACGATATTTCCCAAAAATTGTTAAAAGAAGAAACCGTGGACTTTCATAGCCTCTTGAATGCGGTGATTCCGAACACTCGTATGCTTATTCAATTGTTGCGTGGTCGTGCAACTGCCTACAATTTCAAGGAGGCGATCCAATACTTTGAACCGTTTCGCCTTTCCGCAGACAACATCACCTATACAGGACGAACCCGAGGAATCAAAAACAATGAAGACGCGGTTGAATTAATGAGTGGCCGTGGTGGGCCATACCAGGAAATACGCACATATATCAAGGAATTAATCAATGCTTATAAGACGTCCATGGAGGAAAATCGCAAGAAATATGAGGCGATGGCTTCAAAACGCTACGATGACTCCGGTAGTTTTGCTTTGAATCCCATATATAAAAACTTTGTATTTAATGATGAATATTTGAAAATGGTTGCGACGCGATACAAATTGGATAGTGAGGATAGTTATAAAAACCAAAAACAATATAAATCGTCATCTGAACTATTGAACTCGGTTTTGGTGAAAGACAATGGAGCCGCATATTCGGCCATGATCTCACTTTTGATGTCGCCTCTATATACCCCCAATTTATCTACACTAATAACGGTTGCCGAAGATGGCGCAATCAAATCCAGCAGCAAAACCTGCGTTACCCGAGTTGTTGCGAAAAAATACACATCAATCCGTGATTTACAAAAGGACAACGATATCAGCGAGGACATCTATTTCGACAAGGATTATGATAACACGCCGTATGCATTGGTAGCAAGGTATGCGGAAGACCGCAAAAAAATGTTGGCCGAAGATTTTGCACCCTATTTAAAGGCAAATTTGTTGGAAAAACACGATGCGAATCCGGCAACGGTAGATGACTTGGTTAAGACCCTTATTTCCGGAAAGAAGAAAGTATCTGACGGCAACTATGCGATGCTGGTTGAGTATCCTAAATTGGAAAAAACGTTTTCCGAAGAAGATTTGACGGCCAAGGAGAAGAGCAGTGTGGATATTGAGGCGGACGCAAAGAAGAAAACCACCTATTATGTGAGAAAGCGCGGCAATTGGACACACGCAGATGAGCCCGAATTGCTTAATAACGATACCCTATGTTATAGCGACGACAAATGTGTGGTTGATAAGAAAGAGTGCCTGTCCAAAGACGACAGTTTCAGTCATATGAAAAAAATTGCGCAAAAACAGGCAATGAAAGAATACGATCAGGCGACCATCGAGAAAACTATGGAAGATTTGGAAGCGGATATGAAAGCGCGTGCCCTCTATTACATGGATTTATTGAAAAAGAAAATATGGTTATCCGACAGCAGAGTCGAACAATATGATTTTTACGCGAGAAATCTAGGCAAACATGCGGTGAAATTGGATTTTGTGGTGTCTCCGTATGAGGTGTTAAGAGACCTGATTTTGGAGCAGTCCGATTTCGCAAAACAGCAGAGCGACATTTTGGTATTTCGTGATCGGTTTTGCCGAGACGCAGTTGTAAATGAGTATTCCAAAGAGTTGTCGTATTGGCTATATTGTGTGGATACCGATACCAAATTGTTGCCGAGATTTTTGTATGAATTGGCGCTCAAATACAGCATTGGCGCCGACTATGGTCACGAATTGGAGCTTGTATGTAGTCGTATTGGTCGCCTCAGCGACGACGGTGAATCCATCGTGGATAAAAACACGGGTTATATAATAAAACCCATTGATTTTATGGCGGTCGATGAGTATAATGAATCAGGGTTCAAAATTGTTTCGCACGAAGTGATGGGACAGGCGGCGGGTGACGCACTGAAAGACGCGATTAATGATGAAATCAGCGAGATGAGTTATACGACCGCGGACAAATCTTTCAAAGTATTTGAAAATGAATTAACACAAACCGTGTATAATATTGCCCGCGCACTATGCGGATATATGCACATCGATGTAGAGCCGATTGAAGGTGTAATACTTTCAAACGCAATTAAGCTACTGAATATAAACCTCTATTCTCCTGAAAAATATAAGAAGATTGAAGAGTTGAATGCAAAGAAGAATGTTTCTATACCCTCGTATCCAACCTATAAAAATCAGAACATCGTGTTTTTCTCGGCGGCAACCACATTTGTCGCCATCCAGACAATGATACCGTCATTTAAACCGAGTAAGACCTTTCCTGGATGTGTTTTTAGCTTTGGCGGATATCCACTGGACGGCGGTATGGAATACACACCTGGTATCAAATATATGTCGTGTGTGATTCAGAAGATTATTGGCAACGTGGAGCCATGGAACAGCATCAAACATTTGAAACGTGACGGAATCATGAAACGCCTGATGGAGTATGTGGGTAAGATTTTGAAAGAGCCCGAAATAGATGACCTCTATTTGAAAAAGAAGACATATTTGATTTTGTTTCCGGATGACGCAGTTCCCGAAGTCCATAATGTCGGAAAATGGCGTGCTTTTCAACCCCCCCTTGTGCCGTTTTCCATTGTGAAATCGCTGAAAACCGTGTCGGAGGAATTCAAAGACGAGCTCGCCATATCTTTTAAATCGGGCCACAAGAACCAGCACGCGCAGTTGGGTGTGATTTATAACAAGATTATTCAATATTCGTATGCAGTGGTGGAATCGGTGAATAAAATTGTAGAGGAAGGCAAAGAAGCATTGCTTAAAGCCGGAACCATCATATTTTTGGAGAACGCATGCTGCGAAGAGAAAGAACAGCGAGCATCGATTCAATTTTTCATTAATAAGAATCCGAATATCCAGAAATATTTGGATTTCATTCGGAAAAACAGCGCCATTATGGAGGAAATTAAAATGATGTCTCGCGCCGCCTACATTTCACCAGGCACAAGAACAATGTCTCTCCTATCGACGAGCAATTACATCAGTGAAGAAAACATATATATCGCATTCATTCATTATTGTAAATTGTTGAGCAAACAAAGCCTGGTTCCAGATGATATGCGTATATTTTTCCAGGAAAAACCAGGTGGAATGCAAACACAATGGGATTTGAAACAGACGATCGACCATTTGAAGAAATTAGGCAAGAAATTTGACGCGGATTCGCTCAAACAATTGATGCAGATTGTAGCGAGACGCAACATAATTCACGGAATCAGCACCAGTGCAACAGATATTCAATATACACGGGCTTTTTCGGATTTGGTCGCGCGACTGAGCGCAAGCGAGACACCTGTAATAGAGCCAAAATTAACTGATTATTTGAAAATCATTTTGGATAAATTTGATATAAATCGTCCTGTGGATAAAGATTTGATAACCATGGAAAAGATGAAGAAACATTTGTCTCGCGCGAACCGTCAGATGAAGACGGAAATAATGGGATATATTAATGAATTCGGCACGACACGTACATTGGCGGAAAAAACAAGAATCAACGCATTTTTAGAAAATCTCACCACATGGACTTGTGACACCAATATGAAACCCGGTGTATATACAGACGAAGGTCAATATAAGGTAGTTCAGTATATTAAGAACGCGGTATTCATGATAACAAAGACGGTGCCTGCGATAATAACCAATTCAGAACACGGAACCAGGAAAGTAGAGGCATCGAAACATTGGGATTTGTCGGAAAAACACATCGACGTGTTACAAGGACACATTGATAAGTATTTTGATAAGCTACATTCGTATGTAAAGGACAACCTGATTTGCCGTTTTTTCAGAGACATTAATATGAAACTGGTGGATTTGAACTTGTTTTTGAATTATATCCCGGTATTCACTGCGTTCATAAATGAAGATAAGCTCTATTATTTGTTGTTCGACAAGGAAGCACTTTATTTGCTACACTCTTACTGCTATTACTCGGTGCTTTATGAGTTAGTTACAGGAAGCGACACAGATGAGTATTTGAAATTGGATATGGAGGAAGTGAGAAATATGCGCAAGAATATAAAAAAGGCGGATGACGATGTGGTTATTGGAACGGCAGACGAAGAAGATGACCTCAGCGAATACCCGGATGAAGTCGACATATCGGCGGGGAACCGAATGGAATTTCGACAACGTGTGTGTGATTTATTGATTATCATGATAGAGATGGATATGTTGAATAAGAAAACCATAGACAAACCATATGAAGACCTTTTGGACAAATCGTATAACGAGAGCAAACGCGAGAAAGCGACCATCACCGATTATTTGAAAAATATGACGATTGAAGAACGCCGCGTCGAAAACATTTTGAAGGCCTACAAAATGGGGCGCTGGAATTTAGGTGAGCAAAAGGGTGTTTATAAATATGACCAGAACCTCTACGATACTGAAAAAGCAGAAGAGGGAGATTTGTATGCGGTGCGCGAAGACCAACCGGAGGAAGTTGATCCGGAACACAACGATTATGATCCAAATGCAGAGGCAGAACGAGAGGCAGAAGATGAAGAAAACAATATTGACGGATTAGATGAAGACTACATGGATGGAGTGTATTACCAGGAGGACCGCGACGAATAAAATTGAATATACCAATCCATCAAATCCTTAAATCAAAAACAAAAGATGAATCAACAAAATAAAATGTATTTCAAAACGGCCGACACAAAGGAACCGACCCTAATTTATGATATGGCGTATCCGTCATCTCATAAATATTATTTCATGAAATCCAAAAACAACACGGTGTATTGGGAGAAGACGTATGCCGGAAATGGCGTGTTTGACGGGAAAGAATACTTTGTTTGGCTAGCGGAACTCAATTATAAAAAACACAAGTCGAGAACAATCGAAGAGCTACGCGATTTGGGGCAGAATTTATACAATGGAACTCAGAAAATCTTTGTAAACGGAAAAGAAAAACCGATTGAGTGGCCGGCCATACTTGCTGACGACGAAAAGCCGTGGACAAACCAAAGACCGGAGATATTTGCGAAACCACCCGTGTATCCCGAAACTGAGGGAAAATGCGTGGAATGCGATTGTGAAGTGTGTTGTATGATTAGTGAAATGTAGTAAAAAAATATATAATATAGTATAAAGCGCATGTTTGTAGATAAAAAAATATTCAGAACAAATCGACTGTCGGTGTCCATCTTGTTTTTTCTGATAATTTTTGCCGCGATCCATTTTTTCAAACCGTCGCTTATATACAACGAAAAAGGCGGGTTCAGACAGTTCGGCATTGGATACAAGCAAAAGACCGTAATTCCCATTTGGGTCGTGTCGATTGTTTTAGCTATTTTGTGCTATTTGCTGGTATTTTACTTGAGCGTGTAATTTTTAGATAATTATTTGTGAATATTTATCTAAATATGTAGAGGGTATAAACGCGTTTTGATTACCTTATAGGGCCTTTGTGCAAACCGAATACATAAGACGATTCACAAAATAAAGCAATAAATAGGTTAATGAACCTCCTGCAACCGCCAAAAAGAACATGAATCCCTTTCGTTGAACAATTCCAGCGGCAAACCCGCCAATCAGGGCAACCATAAACCAGAAAAACATGAAAATTGAGAGGAAATAAAAGTAGTAGCAATATTCGCCGGATAAAGGACCAAACACAGTTTCCATAAAGTCAGACATTGGGTTGTATATCTATTTATTAGATTTATTTTGCTAAACTTGTTGGATAAAAACAATGTAAAAAAAGAATATTTATGTAATGTATAAGATGGATGAATCAACAATCTGGAAAATCATAGAAAGTCATTACGCAGATAATCCACAAAGTTTAGTAAGACATCACGTCGAGTCGTATAATGATTTTTATAAGAACGACATTTATAAAATTGTCAAGGAAAAAAACCCCATTACCTTAGTTTCACGTCTGGACGAGAAAACCGGCGAATACCGTTCTAAATGCAACCTCTATATCGGCGGTAAAAACGGCGACAAATTATATTTCGCAAAACCGGTCATCTATGATGCCGACCCCCATTACATGTTCCCCAATGAGGCACGCCTACGTAACATGACATACGCCATGACGATTCATTACGATATTGATATAGAGGTGATTGATGTATTGGATGAAAACGAGGAACCGCGTCCGGTCGAGACGGAAATGGGTGAGGATACCGTCGACCCGAATCCGCCAAAAAAACGATACACAAATTTCAAACAGGGTGGAAATCCGCTAGCTGATCGCGATTTGGCGCCGGAAGCCGATGTGTATGATAAAGAATATATAGAGAAGGAAGAACAAGACAATAACACGGGTTTTCAAGGCGGAGCCAAAACCACAGCAAATGAGATGGCTCGCCGCAAAGAGGCCATCGAAAAAACCATCGACCGTAGACATACTCAGACCCGCAACTATACGTTGGAGAAGCAGTTTTTAGGACGCTTCCCGATAATGGTTCAATCTGATTTTTGTATATTGGGCGGAATGCCGCGCGAAGCGCGGTTCAACGTAGGTGAGTGCCGCAACGACCCCGGTGGATATTTCATTATTGACGGTAAAGAAAAGACCGTCGTCCCCCAAGAGAAATTTGGCGACAACATTTTGCGCGTCGGCAAAGCAAACAACGAAGCCATCATGTTCACCGCGGAAATCAAGAGTGTGAGTGAAAACACATCTAAACCAATTCGGTCGCTCAGTGTCGATTTGCTGGCTCCCACAGGCCGATTCTCAAACATGAACATTGTCGTGAATATCCCCAACGTCAGAAAACCCGTGCCCCTATTCATTTTGTTTCGGGCGCTCGGTGTTATTTCAGACAAGGACATCGTGACAACTTGTCTATTGGATTTGGACAAATACGAGAACCTAATGGATTTCTTCATTCCCTCGATTCATGACGCGGGTCCAATCGACACCCAGGTGAATGCTCTCCAATTTATCGCCGAGCTGACCAAGACCAAAACAACCGATAACGCAATCCACATATTGACGGACTATTTTCTTCCCCATATTGGGGAGACGAATTTCGTTCAGAAAGCGTATTTCCTAGGATACATGACGTTCAAACTGATTTCGGCGTATAACGGAATGGAACCGCCGATTGACCGCGACAGTTTCCGCTATAAACGCATCGAATTGGTGGGGAGTCTATTGTATCAGTTGTTCCGTGAATATTACAAGATACAGACCAAACGCATTTACGTGGATTTTGAGAAGATTATGTATAGGAACAAGGGATTATATGAATCCGATATGATGGGATTAATTTTGGCTAATTATAAATTGGTTTTAAAAGACCGTGATCTAGAGGCCGGGTTCAGAAAGGCATTTAAAGGGAATTGGGGAGCATATGCGCACACAAAGAAGGTGGGTGTTGTTCAAGATTTGAATCGTCTCTCGTTCAATTCGGCACTGAGTCATTTGAGAAAAACAAATTTACAGATGGACACGGGATCAAAACTGGTTGCACCGCGCGTTCTTAATGGGTCGCAATGGGGTATTTTTGACCCCATCGATACCCCTGATGGCGGAAACATCGGTCTCCACAAACATCTCAGTATGTTTGCCTATATCACACGTAGCATTTCACGCGAACCAATGATTAAATGGATGCGTGAAGAACTTAATATGAAATTGGTGGAAGAATGCGGATACACCAATTTGGCGACCATGACCAAAGTCATCATAAACGGCTTCTGGGCAGGAAGCGTGGCCGACGCATTTGTCGCTGTGAGCAAAGTGAAGTTGTTCCGCCGCAATGGTCTTATTCCGCAATATATCAGTATCAGCTTTGATATTCGCCAAAACACGATTGTAATCTTCACCGATGGGGGTCGTGTATGTCGCCCTGTGTTTTACTATGACGATTTGACGAAAAAGATGTCGTTCGACACAGACTTATTGGATAAGGATTTCAAATGGAATGATTTGCTTTCGGGATTCAATGATAAACGCACCGAACACAGAGACAAGATTAACTATGACCGATTTTATAAATTACACGAGATGTATGAGGGAATTAGCACTGAAACCAATCCACTGAAAATACAGCGATTCATAGACAAAAAGGGAATCATTGACTATTTGGATGTGAATGAAGAGGAATTGGCGCTGATTCGGTTAAAACCAAACAAACAAATTGATACAGCGTCATCTACATCATTAGTAAAAACAAAGGCCACAACATACACACATTGCGAAATCCACGAGTCGCTCATTTTTGGAATGATGTGTAATCAGATTATATTCCCCCAACACAATCCCGCAACCCGTAATTCGTTTTCGTGTGGTCAAAGTAAACAGGCGATTTCCATGTATCACACCAATTATACTATGCGTATGGACAAGACCGCACTCATTTTGAACCAGGGACAGAAACCTCTAGTAAAATCCCGATATATGGAGTTCATTAATGGTGAGGAAAACTATTATGGGGAAAACGTGATTGTTGCGATAATGTGTTATACAGGATACAACGTAGAAGATGCGATCCTGGTGAATGAGGGCGCATTGAAGCGCGGCCTTTTTAGAACCACGTATTATTCGGTATATGAAACCCACGAGGAGAAGGACAAGTCGGGGGGCGGCATAATTACCGAGAAAAAAATAATGAATATTGAGAAATCGGCCAAGGACGTGATTGGAACAAAAACCGGGTATGACTATAGTAAACTTGATGAATTTGGTTTAGTTCAAGAGGGAACCGAAATTAACGACGAGACCGTTATTATTGGATGTGCATCAACATCTTCAGGCGAGGACTATATTGTAGACCAATCAAAAACCACAAAGAAAGGGCAGCTCGGTATTGTGGACAAGGCATTTATTACGGAGGGCGAGGAGGGAACACGAATCGCCAAAGTGCGCATCAGGGAAGAGCGTATCCCGGCAATCGGCGACAAGATGGCGTCGCGTTCAGGACAGAAGGGAACAATTGGACAAATTATTCCTGAATGTGATATGCCTTTCACCAAAGACGGCATTCGTCCCGACCTGATTATAAATCCACACGCCATTCCGTCGCGTATGACGATCGGACAGCTAATCGAGTGTGTGGTTGGAAAGGCATGTTTGTTCCAAGGATTCCACGGCGACTGCACGGCGTTTGCCTCGGATGGAACCCAAATTGGCGCATTCGGAAAGATGCTCACGAAATCCGGATATCATTCATCCGGAAACGAGCTGTTATATAATGGAATGACCGGCGAGCAAATTGAATCAGAAATATTCTTCGGTCCAAATTACTATTTACGTTTGAAACACATGGTGAAAGACAAGGTGAATTTCAGAGCCCAAGGACCGCGAACCCAACTGACGAGACAGCCGGTGGGCGGCAGAGCAAATGACGGCGGTCTGCGCATTGGTGAGATGGAGCGTGACTCGGTTATTTCACACGGTGCGGTGGCGTTTTTACAAGACGCGATGCTTACTCGTGGTGACGTCTTCCATATGGCGGTTTGTAATAAGACCGGCGCAATTGCGGTATATAATCCACAGAAGAACCTGTTTATGAGTCCATTGGCGGACGGTCCGCTGAAATTCGTGGATTCGCTGGACGGAAAATCCATGAACGTGGAGCACATTACTAAATATGGGCGCAGTTTCAGTATTGTGAAAGTGCCGTATGTGTTTAAATTGCTGATGCAGGAATTACAGGCAATCAATATCAAGATGTGTATTATCACGGAAGACAACATCAATCAATTCGACAATATGAAGTTTTCCAAGAACATCTCGTTACTGACACATGGAAGCGCAACCGAGCCATTTGAAGTGGTAAATATTACGGATCGTGCATTGAAAAATCTACCGTCAAAATTGGTAACAAAGGAAATAACGAGCGAAGACGCAAAAGAACGAGTTGAACCTGAAGCACTATTAGATTATAAAGAAGAAATGGAAAAGGCGCGAATATTCCATCAGAAATTCCAAGAGACAGAGAAGGTCTGGGATCCGGAAAACAAATTATTTTTGGCGAAAGAATTCTCGGAATTGGATAAGCCGACACAAGTATTAAAAACAGGCGATATAGTGATGTTCAATGGCGACCCATACAAGAACAATCGACTCTGGAAAATAACCAATGAGCATGAAGATGGTAAATTTGTTACGATTCAAACCAATGATATGACTGGATTTAATTCAAGTGGATATTTCAATCCGAACGATTTAATCCGCGTGGTGAATAGAGCCGATTTACAAAAGACAAAAGAATTGTATCAGATGTCGCCGGAGGATTATCCGCGGTCTCCGGATATGTCGCCGCCGTCGATGGGTGGTGGCGGACAGACGCAAGGACAACAACCCATGTTTCAACAACCTATGTTTCAAGGACAACAACCACAGCCAATTAACATCCATTTGGTGAACGGAAACAATAACAAAACCGAACCGATCTTAACCAATGGTGGAAATGGAAATGGAAATGGAATGCCTTCTCAGGGAAATATGCAATTCGCCGTAAATTCGCAGTCCGCAGCCAATATGCCGTCCATAGAAAATACGCAGTCAACTATACCAGACATTGACTCATTTTTATCAAAGCCAATGATAAACAGATCCAATCAAGGAGGATCAAGCCAAGAAGATAGCAGCAACGCATTGGACTCACTCGGAAACGGAAAGGTCAGTTTCGTCGTGAAGAAGATATAAAATTGAATAATGAATAAATATATAGAACAAATATAAAAAGAATATATATAAATATTAGAAGATGGCGAACACACTCACAAACAAAGACATATTAACAATTTACAATTCGCGCAAGACAATTTTAGAAATCCTAGGGGATTTGCTCTTCGACACGAAGGACTATGTGGATTTCACAATTAACGAGGTCGACGCGATGGCGACAAACAATCAATTGGACATGTTGATTACGCACTCTACGGAGGCCCATGAGAAGACGGTTTACGACGATACAAAGATTTACGTAAAATACATGCTTTCGTCGAAAGCGATTCGCATCAAGGCGATCGAAGAGCTGATCGAGGAGTTATATGTGGTGGAGGACGTGTTGAAATCGACGGATATACTGGCGATTGTGATTAACGACGAGCCGAACGATTCCTTGGTTGCGACCCTGAAATACCTGTATGATAAGCGCGGCATTTTCGTGGTGGTTCATAATATCAAGCGACTCCAGCGCAACATTTTGAAACATACATTGGTGCCGCCCCACACCATTATGACGAACAGCGATGTGGATGTTCTGAAAAAGGAATTCAACCTGAAGAATTTACAGCAACTTCCTGAGATGTCGCGGTTCGACCCCGTCGCCCTTATTATAGGAATGCGCCCTGGTCAAGTTTGTAAAATTGAGCGAAAAAGCCCTACATCTATGGTTTCCAATTATTACCGGATTTGTGTGTAATTAGAAGGGGATACCAACAAATTTTGTTTTTTATTTTAGCACGCATTCATTTTATACCGGTTATGTATAAAATGGATAGTTACGAGATTTTTCATAACCGGTATGAGGGATTTTCCAATAAGGATGCAATTTATACGGGATGCACTGCTGATCAAGATGGTTGCGTAAATTACAAAGCAGCCGTGGACAAACTGACGGAGTTAAAGGCGTCTCAATCGAATGAAGGACGTGAATCGGACTCAAAAGACAGATACAATAAAGTGTATATGAGCACAATTAATTTAGGAATAGGGATTGTGTTAATGGCGGGGTTTATTAATTATTTGAATAACGCATAAACAAAGTTTTTGCATGGTGTAATATATAGGATGATAGATGGAATCGAGATTATAATTGTGGTGATGGTGTTAATAGGATTTGTTATATTGAATTATAGAACACCTGTGGTGGAAGGGTTAAAAAAAAAAAATAATAAAAAATCTGGAAAAACAACTCCAGCCGTAGCAACTCCAGCCGTAGCAACTCCAGTCATAACAACTCCAGTCGTAGCAACTCCAGCCGTAGCAACTCCAGCCGTAGCAACTCCAGTCATAACAAGTCCAGTCATAACAAGTCCAGTCATAGCAGCGGTTGCTGCTGCTAGGACCAAGAGTGCAGCAACCCCTCAACCCATAGTGGTTCCATCAACAATAAATACCGCCGCATCAACGCAATTGCCTGTGGATTTCAAAGAAGTCAAAGGCTATTTGGATAAAATAAAAAAATACTCGGAGGATTCAAAAAAAATGGCGAATTCTGTAAGCAAGACAGCCGAAGATTATAAAAAAGCATTTACCAACGCAACTAACAAATTAACCAAATTATCAGGCGAAGTCGTATCAAACACAGCAAAAGCGAAAGACGCCGCATCAAAATCAGCTACAATGGCTGCTGATATTAATTTAAAAGCGACAGACGTTAAAGCCAACGTAAATAGCAATAACATTATTAAAAATGAAATTGGCGCAAAAATTATTGGAATGCGAGAGATTGAGAAAAATGTATTAGGGTATGCTATAGACGCAAGCATGAGCGCATATAACGCAAAAGAATCAGCAGAAAGATCAGAAAAAGCATTGGCGGGTATATTACCGACGACGACAAATAAAGCAGTTTTAAAAAGCGTCGAAGGATTCACTGGTTTTAATTCATCCGTTTTAGAAGGATATACTGTTTTTTCCAATCCTAATTTGCCGCGTGGTTCAACCAATAATAGCGCATTTGACTTGGAAAATAATTTGGTTGATAAAATAAACAAATTTAATACCGCATATTACACATTTTTGTCTCAGGCAAGTCCTACCGCGGCACAAACAACCGCGCTTACCGAAGCAAGAACTGCCCTAGATACCACAATAACTGCTTTAAATACTAAAATTGGTCAAATTGGTTCATCAACCCCCAAAATATCAAACGCCATGTTTGATGCAAGTCATTCTTATATTAAAACAACCGCAAACCAAATAGAGACACTTCGTGCGGATTTAGATATGAAAATGCATGAAATTCTGAAGGCAAGAGATGGCGTTCCAACCGATTATACTATTAAACGAGACACCGCCGCATATACTACAATATTATGGACGGCTTTAGCGACTTCTGCCCTTTTTTTTATATTTGTGAAAATGGACTAGGTAAATAAAAATGATATAATATAGTATAATATATCATTGAATGGCGACACAAGCGGAAGTAAATTTGAAAAGACTACAACAACTAGATAAATTCGCCAAAACCAATGATCCCAATTATAGGTTTGTGAATTTTTTTAATATGGATGAAGCCACCGGATATACCATCGGAGCAATTAATGATACAAAAAAAATCAATTTTAAGTCAAATCTGAAAATTCCTGGAAATCAAAACGAAAAAAGCTGTAAAATGAACGCAACCGCATTGTATAACCAAATCAATAACATAGACTATTCATCATCGAGCAATTACAAACAAAATTTGTTAGAGATGACCGTGGTTGAAGGACGAATGGACAACCAAGGAACAATTGATGTCGATTATTTTTTAGACGAAAGTGCTGAGACTACTGATTATGATTTAAAAACACTAATAACCGATGTAGATGAACCCTTGTCGATTGAGTTATTTGGATACATGGTTGTCCCTGTTTCTGGAAACTATTCATTGAATATTAAACCTGAATTTTTAGGAGCAATTAACTTGGCGGTTGCGTGGATTCAGAACAATGCCGAATCTTCATACCGTATAACAAACGTGTCTTTTAACACTAAAGACAAACTAAATAAACCCATATATTTAGCAAAAGGTGTATTTATTCCGTTTCGTATCCAGATGATTGTTACTACGCCGATTGGTGCTTTCCCATTTATTATTTCAGATGGAAAAAACACGGTTTCCGAATTTTATTCAATACTCAGAGATAAGAAAAAAAAACAGGTTGTTTTTTCGCTTACGAATAATTCAAACAACACTCAAAACTGTGCTATTTACACAGAAGGAAATATTGAAAATTATGGAATTGATAACGCAATATGGGAGGCCGGAAAAGAATCCGGTAATATTGATGTAGTCCCCCTACAACGTTGGGTTCTAGACAAGTCAGTCGATTCAGTTGGGTTGGATACGGTTGGAAATTTGGTTGCTTATTCAAATAATATACAAGTTGGTCCTCCCATTCTTTTGAGCAATTATCCATCACTAAATAGTGGTGCGACTGCCGTATACCAATTAAAAATGCAAGAAAATAATTCTGATTTAATTCGTTTGAATAGAATAAACCAATTTTCAAACAGAAACACTACAAACACCTCTTCAACAAAAACAACGGTTCCGACAAATTTACGAACAATAAATTTTATGCCTAACCGAGAGTGGAACCAATATAATAGGAATATTTTGAATGTTTCTGACAGAATTACCGTTTCTGAACCCTTAGTTTCTTCTAATAAAAAAATTATGCTTGTTTTAACACGTGCGGATGGGACATTGAATCCAAATAGTCCAATGACCCTTCAGTTATTTGGGTCAATAATAGCAAATACAATATTTTACGGATTGAACGTTGATAACAAGTTGGGTAAAACATTTTACGCAAATAAAAATCCCGCCAAACAATATTTACGAGAAGTTCCGCCTCAGCTAACGGCCTATTCTGCGTCGAGTCAATTTGCTAATTATGAAAATTATTATCCCCAGACAAATATAAATTATAAGAATGGAAAAACCCAGGATTGTCGTAAAGAGTGTAATTCGGACCCAACGTGCACACATGTATACACGGTTACAGACAAAGCCGGTCGTAAATGTTTATTGTCATCTGTAAACCCAACATATTCGACAAAACAAACAAACTCTCCGTATACGACATCCACATTACATGTGAGGGGTAAAACACTTGATAATAATAAAATTACCGACAAATCTTTTCAAAAGGTAAATTATGAAATGGGTACAATAACTGGATTTAATAATTATACACTTATGCTACCTTTAACCAAAGATTCTATTGCTTTAACAAAAGGCGAGCCTGAATATATTGTTCTAGAAAACAAAATTTCGGGTTCTACTTCGAAAAATATTCCACTCGAAAAAATAGAATCAAATAATAGACCAGCTGGTAGAATCGAAGGGTTCGGTGGGTTGTATCCAAGTAATTTAGAAGGATTTCAGTATACAGCTTTGCCGCAAAACTCAGGTCAAACAATTGTCCAAAATATCAGCGGACAGTTAATTGGACTACAAGGACAAATTGTGGATTATACGGGTCTTCAGACACGCGTTGCAAATTTAGCACGTGATATTTCGGGAAATGTTGATAATATTAACACTCAATACGCAAACATGTCTCAAAATGATGATAAATACGACTTTACCACATCCACTACAATTAATGCTTTAGATGAAGATTATAGTATAATACCGGCACTATTAAAAGATAATGCTGTATATTTAGAAGAGCAAACAAATCTTAAGATTGTAGGGACGATAACATTAGCTACTTTGTTAGTATCGGCGATATTCATATCAAGATAGTTCCTGCGTGCTAAAAAAGGTCATTTAGTTAATAATTCATATAAATATATTTCATAAAAAATATTTATAGATGTTTAGACAACCATTGCAACAATTAATGAGTAAACGGGTTTTCTTGAATGATACCTGTAAATTAGACAAAACTTGAAAGTATTTTGAAAAAAATTATTGTGTATTTCTAATTCTTTTGGGATTAGTGTTTTACTAATGGTCAAAAATAGAGAACTCTAAAGACGACGCCAGCAATATCAAACAATCAGTATAAATTTATTGTGATTATATATATATTATTATGGCGAACTATATTGATTTAAGTGGTATAATAGGGTTACAACGACAATTTATTGGTTCTGCTGGTGCCGCAGGAAACCCAGATGCTGTAAATGGTCTAGATTTAAGTCTTACTAGTTTATCCACGGCTCTCAACACTGCCGCACAATCGATTGGCCCAACATTAACATACCAATCCGAAGTTCAAACAATTTTAGATAGAGAAAATCAGCGTCTTATTAATAAACAAAGCACAATTGACGCAGCATACAAGGGTCAGCAACGAATGGTGGATTTGACTAACAGCGAAACCAAGAAAAACCAGGCATACAATTTGATTTTAATTGTCGCCGTGATTACGTTTTTGGTAGTTTTAGGAATAAAACAAGTCTACGACAACGGAATAATCCCCAACGCCGTGCTTGATATTATGAATATTGTTATATTGACGGGAGGTATGATTTACTGTATTGTGTTATATGCGGATGCGTATAAACGCAGCAATATGGATTTTGACCAGATCACATTGGATGATCCAACTCAAAAGACTCAGGCAGAGCTTGAAGCCGACAATTTAAATCGTATTGCGAATGGAAAATTATCTGCCGCAACTGCGGGTGCGAATGCCGGTTGTGCAGGTGCCGCTTGCTGTCCCGTCGGATCTACTTTTAACGAGTTCAATACAATTTGTGTTCCAAATGAGGCGCCGTTTGGAACTACTGGATACGTTTCTGGAACATGGAAACCATTTATCAAAGGAGACAAAACGCTTGAATGGAGAAATCCTGCGACTGCAACCCCATCTGGATGTGGAACCGCAGATAAATATGACCCTCTAAAATTAGCGTGCAAGCCGGTTGTTCAAGGATTTGAAACAATGAATACTTCTGCTGGCGCCCAGCCGTATACCCCCTGCGAATTTAGCCAATACAATGTCTATAATCGCTGTGGGTCATCTACGATGTAATGGGTCATCTACGATGTAATCATAGATTTTCAAAATTTATATACTATATACGCTGTATAATATATAAGACAATGGTTGAAATCAATATCCCATCTCAAACCACATTGGTAAACGACGAAATAAATAGTATCAAAACAAATAAAGATAAGTCAGAACGACTCGAGTTTTATTCTGCTCAAAACGAGGTGCTTTTAACTTATGTTAGAAAAATCTTGTTTATCCTCTATTATATTGTTTTCACATTGATGGCGGTCGGACTCTTTATGAAGAGACATCAGTTCAGTTTGATATTTGTTGTCTTCATGTTTATGTTCTTCGGATTTTTTCCTTATATAGTGGATTATGTCGCGATCTATGCGTATTACAGGTGGCTCGTATAGATATGCACTACTTATACGCAGGGAACGCAGCGTATCTATACCAGCCTCCAAAATAATTAGACGGTGTCGTCCTCTACCTTATTTGCGTGCGGATTATATGTCCCCATTGAAATCGCATTCACCATATTCATCCGTTCCATCGATTTCGCAAACGCCGACTGTTTCTCAAGCCCCGCAAACAAATATTCCGTATTGGGACTCACTTCATTTTTCTTAATTTGACTATAAATATCATTAATGTTTTTTATAGCCAACTCCACAATACGTTTGTCTGAAACCATCTCCATAGATGCGTCTATTTTCTCGGTACATAACGACACTGCAAAATAAAGCATATACCGCCGTTTTTTCCCACATGCGCTTGTATAATGAAGAGAAAATAGGGTGAAAAGCGACGTCATTGTCCTCTCCAAGAAAGGGTTGCCTGTCTCCTTAACATAATGAAACAATGTGTCCCAAATAAGCCACACCACGTCCCGCGACAATTTATTCTCGACCGTCACAAAATCACGGCGCACACAATAGCACGGCTCTTTTTTCTTACGACACATCGCATCAAACTCAAGCACCCATTCAATCCAGTAGCAGGCAAAAACCGTATTTTTCTTGATTTGCGAGATATTGTATGCGAACTCATTCATCGGGATAAAAATTTCTTTGGGATCGCCAGAAATAAAGATGGGACTAATAAAATTTGTATTGGGTGCCTTTAGCCGTTCTGTCATTTGAGTGATATCAAATTCTTCCACGCGATTAATTTTAATAACTTCAAAACTATGTTTCTTAGAGGAGACGGTTAATACGCTGATTACCTCGGCAAACAAATTGCGTATGATGGGATTATTACGAAGGTCAAGCTCAGACAAATATTGCCCATCAGTGATAAGCTGCTTGAAAACATTGAATCGTTTTTTCGAGATAACAAATCAATTTAGGATTTCCAATGTGGATGTGTTTTGCGCAATAATAGAGTATATTTTCCCACAGTTCCAAATAGTGGCCAGCACAAATGAGCTCGGCACCCCAATAACAAGCTGGTTCTACCTTACCTTTTAGCATATTGTCGATAAATTGGTTTTTTACTTCGGTTTTTTTATAATTGGAAAAACTGATACCCTTCAAATCGCCAGGGGCACGAATATCATTTATTTCGTACGAATTCATAACCATATACATTACAAAATTGTAAGTTTGTTTGATCAATCAATAGTAAAATAAAATGTTTCAAAAATATATAATGAACACGGTAGTAATCATTTCAGTTGTATTAATATTAATTGTATTGTATGTTACGTTCTTTGTTTTCACTGGATCGCAATCATTGACGGCAAAGGTTGATTTAGGAAGCCAACAAGCTGCTATCACAGCAGACAAATTATCAAATCCTGGCTCGGTTAGATACTCGTATGAGACATGGGTGTATGTATATCAGTTTGAAGCAGGTGGAAAATATTTGTTCTCTAGAGGAAGCACAGAACAAACCGGTTCTGGTCATAAGAAAAACATCGGATTAAGACTAGGTCAAACAGCACCTGAATTGTTATTGGAATATACAGTTACTGGAACCGTAGACAAATCCAAGACTCTCATAATTTCCAACAATTTCCCTATCCAAACTTGGGTCCACGTGATTGTAAGTGTCGATAATAATTACATTGATGTCTATATGAACGGAAAATTGGTAAAGTCAATTCAGGCAACTTTAGAGGCTCCGTCAATTGCTAGTTCAATTGATTATGGTATGACCAAGGCTTATTTAGCAAAATTTGTTCGCAACACTTCTCCAATTGACCCGCAAACCGCATGGAACAATTACACAACAGGAAACGGTATTTCTAGTTCAATGAGCTCATTGCTTGGAAATTATGGCGCGACAATAATCTTTAATAAGGATTCTGCTGAATACTCGAAGCTCAAGGTCTTTTAAAACGCTGAATGCGTGACCGATAAAGCGCATTCTGCACGACCGATAAAGCGCAGAATGCGTGACCGAATCGCCTTTTGGGTGTGATCAAAAACCAAAGGCACGACCAATATGATTATAGTTTGATTCTATAATCATAACCAAATCCAAACAAGATATAATAAAATATAAAATATATTTATAGCAGATTATATAAATATGGAAAACAAAGCACCTACTAGTGGATTTCAATTGCCTGACACAAGTAAATTGACTGAAAATATTTCCGACACATTCAGCGGAGCAACAGAAGGTATTTCCAGCGCAGCTACCAATTTAAAATCCTCCATAAACGACACCGTCAGCGGTTTCTCATCAGGGAGCGCCGTGAATGCCGGCTCGGAATTTCTCGAATCAAACACGATTGTAGCCAAGTTTGCATTTATCATCTTGGTGCTAATCGGGTTCATGTTTTTGTTTCGAATTGGAATGATTGCTCTTGCGTATTTCCTACAACCATCCGAGTCACCGTATTTAGTAAAAGGTCTAATTAATGGATCCGAATCCATTACCATCCCCCAGAACTCATTCGCAAACAATTCAACCATAACATGGTCTTCAAACCAACAAACCGGCATTGAATTCACATACAGTGTGTGGGTTTCTTTCACAAATTCCAATGCTAATGGAAAATTCCACCATATTTTCAACAAGGGCAGCTACGATTTGTCGGCAGGTAGTGGTATGAACCTGGATAGCAACGCACCCGGATTGTATGTAAAGTATAGTAGTGATGGCGTGACTACGTTGCGTGTTATTATGGACACAATTAAACCAAATACACCTACGGCTGGTGATATGCACGGAGTAACTGTGGATATTCCAGGAATCCCTTACAAAAAATGGGTCAATGTAGTTATACGCTGCCAGAACCGCATTTTAGACATTTATGTGAACGGTATTTTGACCTCTCGTAAAGATTTAGTAAATGTGCCGCGCCAGAACTATGGAGATGTGTTTGTGTGCCGCGACGGCGGATTTTCTGGCCAATTGTCGGATCTACGTTATTACGCAAGAGCTCTCAATGTGTTTGAAATCAACGGTGTTGTTGGAACAGGCCCCACTCTTTCAACCAGTATGTCAACCACCGCACCATCTGGTTCGTCCAATCCTTATTTCTTGTCCTCGTTGTGGTACAAGGCAAATATGTAAGGTGATACCAATAAAACAAATACAACCATTTATTTGTTTTATATAGATACAATATATTTATGACCACACCAACCCCCTCAGAAATATTAGCTGGATGCTTAGCCAGTCAGCAAAATCTCAGGAACTCGAAGCTTTTTAATATTCCACCTTTCAGATACACCCCTGTTTCACCCTACAATGGAACCGTCACACAATTTGACCTAGATATGCGTAGAAAAGCTGAAATACTCAAATACAACAAAAACGCAAACGGAAAAATAACAAAAAAACAGTCGTGGACACAAACTGTAGCGGGTAGCCTTCAAAGGCGCACATATTCACAAACCGCCGTCCAAACCATTGTTGCTGGCGGTATATGCGAGGATGTGAGCAGACGTCCCGCGCCAACTACTTCATCTGGCGTTCCTGGACCTGTTATGAATCTGTATTACGACCCGTCAATCAACCTCTACAATTACAGTACAAATCCTAATGTATATGCTATTGAGAATTATCAAGAAACCGATATGTGGCTAACTAAATCCGACTCCGATATTCTTAGTATGAATCCAACGGTTTTTACGCTGAATATCCGCAAACCAATTGATAAGACGTTTTACAACTATTCCTTTGAAATATCGGTTGCTCTCTATGTAGGTGGAACTGCGGCAACAGACGCAAGTGGTAATTTTAGAGCCGTAGTAAGTGCTCCAACATTGTCGGTTGTATACGGCGGACAACCCTTTATTCTTAGCGAGACGCCCATTATAAACACGACCAATCTGATAACTGATATTAGCGGGGCTGCTTCTGGCGTGTTTAATGGTGCCTTATATATTGGAAAAATTAGCGTTTCTAATCTGGTTTTACTTACAAACCCGGGCAGCACATATGACGTAATTTTCAATTATGGAATTTCAACCACAAAAGACATCAATATATCCTCTATCGCGACATCCATGTATACAAATGTGGGTGCGTTATTTGCGACATCAAATGTGCTAGTAAATGGAATGACTTTTATAACATCGCCGTCTATAGTTTCGAAACCCCCGCTGATTTTAACAGGTTTGTAATGGTGCAAAACTTTTCCGTATTTTCTTCTTGGTTGAGACATTTCATATCAAACTCTAATTCTACGGTTCGATTATGGATAGTATAAAACATTAATTCGACAACTGAAATCACATAGGGCAAATACTCTCTATAATATCTAAAACTGTTCTTGTGAATAACAATATTATCAAAAAACGTGTTTGGGCAATAGAACCAGATGGCGGTTTCCATATGGGGATGCAATTTCCGAATTGACGCGATTTGTTCTTCTGCGTTTTCAATGTTGTTCTTGTAGAAATTATAAACATTTGTAATATTTTTCATTATCGAATTATATCTTGCCTCTATGTTTTTGAAATGTACATTGGATATATCACATATTTGTTTCAACCATTGAATCTCACCCAAATCATATTCAGACACTATATTTGTCTCTGCCCACATTGCTTTAATATTATTGAATTGCGTTAAAATCTTTGCTATTCGATCTTGTTCCACGTGTAGCTGGGACTCGTCAAAAGAGCCGTATTCTACTACATAATTGTGATATCTTGCGGTTTTATCGCACTCCTCAAACAATCCGTCTGAAAAATATTTGATAGATTTGGATATTTCTTCCTTTTCTTCGGTGGTCAAAAACACCTTGGTATATTTGCCGCCGCGAACTTGTTCAATTCCGTAGACGTTCATGTGATGTAAAACCAGACCGTTAATGTTGTAAGGTAAAACGTTTTGGTAAGTATGAAGCAGCTCGACGGCTTGAAAATCGTCACCAAACAGCGTATTTATGTATTGGAATTCTTTCATTAATTCAGAAACTGATCCAACCACTAAGTTTTGATTTTTGGGATATAAGAATCGCCATCCATTTTTTAAATGAAAAACATAAACAGTGTATAATTCGTGCTCCATAATAAAAAACATAGTAAATATATTTATTATGTTTTTGTAAAAAATAGTTTATTTATTGCGGATTTGGGACACCGCCAGCAAACATTGCCGGATTTTGGCCACCCATTACCGGGTTTGTGCATGCGCCTTGGGAAGGATACACTTGTCCCGACATACATTTGTCGTTCTCGCCCACTGCGACACACCCTCTGCGACCTTCGTATTCACCCACCAAGCACCAACCCGTCTTCGCAGACGTAATCGGATTTTGGATCGGGTTTGTGGTTGCGTCGGGTTTGGGCTCTGTATATTGCATGGGTCCAGCGTTAAGAGCACTGTCTAATCCCTGTGCCGTGGCGGGATTTACATTTCGGCGACTCGCATCTTTCAAAATGTTGCCTACAGATTGTAGGGAGCCTTCGGCAACATCTACGCCGGTTTTTGCGACATCTCCCACCACATCGGCGGTTTTATTGATAACGCTTCCGGTGGTATATCCGAAGATGGAGAGGATTTGAGCAAACATTGGTCCAAAAATGGACAATAGATTCTCTATGAAATTGCCGATAATTGTAAACAAATTTATTCCTAAAAATGATAGTCCGATAAAAACAAGTAGAATAACAATGATAGTTTGGTTTTTAATGCCGAGTGTGGAATCGGGGGTAGATTCTATGGTAGGCATAGAAGGAATATTTGGTAAAAATCCTGTTTTGGGTTGCGTTTCTTCCATTGAGTGTGCTTATATATTATACATAATAAAAGATAGATAGTTCGGCCCAAGTGCGTTCTAAACAAATAAATATTTTAAATTGTTAATGTAAAATGGGATCTTTATTTTTATTTATAAGTTTAGCAGTTTTAGTAGGAATCGTTGGATTATTGGCGTATTATTTTAAGAGCAGACTCGCTGAGGTTGAGAGCAAGAATTTGAAGTCTTTGGAGATCATTGAGGGGATATATTCGCAGCAGCAGCAAATGAAACAATATATTTTGAGTGGGGGGGCTGCGCCAAAGCAATCGCCAAAGCAAGCACCTACGCAAGACCAATATGATGAGCGTATAAAGATTGTTTTAGAGGAGGACGACGATGAGTCGGAATATGAGTCAGATGTCGGATCAGAAGATGATAACGAGTCAGAAGATGATGACGAGTCAGAAGATGATGACGAATCTGAATTGGAGTCCGAATGTGAAGTAAAAAAGGTCACAGTAGACATGTCTTTCCCGGAAGAGTGTGATTTAGATATTGAAGAAGACGATAATGAATATATTCCTGAAGATGAACCGGAAGTTCATATCGATGAGTCAAACAACAATTCTGAAGAAAAAAATATTGTTGTAAACAAGCTTGAAGCTGACGATGATAAGCCAGATGGTGACGCCAAAATAGATGAAAACTTTGAAATCACCGCTGTCAAATCAAACGACAAAGACAATTACAAAAAAATGGGAATTGCTGCCCTCAAAAACATCCTACATAATAGAGGCATTATTACAGACAGTGCCCGTTTAAACAAGATGAAGAAGAGCGAAATCATTGATTTGCTGCTGGTTGCTTCGCTTGCCCAGTAAATATCATACTTTGAACCCACCTCTAAAGTATGATACCATTTAACTATATATTCATTTTAACTATTCTCCTGCACTGTGATCATGTTGTATATCCATATATTGTCGTTTTAAGCCCTCTATTATTTCAATTGCTAAAAATACAGCCGAGAAAAATATTGTTATATACTGTTTTGTGATAGACGAAAAATAGCGAAAACAAAATATATATGATATAATACAAATATGTATATCATATATATTTACATATTGATAAATGGGGAAACTCGTTTTGCCTCTAGTTGCTCCCTCGATAAATAGAGGGATTTCATATCGCTATCCGCATATCCAATCGGTTTGCTATCATCAGTTACCGATTTGAACAAGAAAGGCGCACCAACGACGGCTGTTCGCTCATTCGGCTGCAAGATCTGGTCTACAAATCGCTCATAATACCCGACATCATTACTGGCGTTGCGAAAATCCTTCTCCATGATTTCCCGGGCGTTCTTAATCATATAATGGCGGTATTGGGCGTTATTCACGACTCCGATGTCTTTCACGATCGAGTTGTGGAGCAGAGTCTCAGAACGAGAACCTGCGATGATGGAGCGTCCATCGTTCATTAGAGGGGGGTATCCGGGATATTTGTTGTTAGAAGAATACCCTAAATTTGATTGCGGAATCGTTTCTTTTATAACAGGGTATGCGCATTCCATAGTTTCGCCTTGTAGAAATGAAAACATTTGTATATACAACAACAACATTTTATTGGCCACACCTTTTATTATACCGGAGGTTCGTTGTATTTATTGGAGTCATAATTGTATTTTATATCTTGACCAATTAGAGGCGTAGTGCTATATATCAAATTACACAGACCACCAGACAATCCGCGTTCCTGTCCAATATACACCAAATCATTAATTTTGAAATTGTCGTATTTTGAAATATTGCGTTTCACCGTATGCTCTAATTGCCCATTTACAAATAAATCAATGGCCATTTTATCATAATTAAACACAACATAATTCCACTTTTGTAGAGGCATATCAAACTCATAATTTTGCGCCTCATTGAAATATGCCTTAAATTTATTGGTTTTTCCATTGAAAACTAGTCGCGGGTGAAGAGTGGTGAATTCAAAAATGGTAGCCTCGTCATTATAAGGGTATTTGTTTGGTGGCTGTGATACAATATATACCCAGCCAGATAATGAGAACGTATTCTTAATAATTAATTGAGTTTTTAACAAGTCGTTTGATTGGGTAGATGTGCCGATCAAATCCATATATGTTTTCAGCGATTTCTTCATATTAATCGGTGTTGGGTCTTTAACCAATACAATCCCATTCTTGGTCATAGATGCTGACAGTATTTTCGGTAAATAGAGATATGATAAAATTAAGAGAATCTCTACAATAAATAACGAAAACACAACTTTGGGTGTGGCCTTAACTTCACCAATAAAATATTCTATGAAATCGCCAATCAAGCATGGAATATAGAAAATCATTTGTATAAAAAACCCCGACCAACCGGCAGATTCAGAGGTGTCTATTTTTTTGATTGTGGTTCTAAAAACAATTGCTAATATTACCAATACAATCAACACCTCTAAGAATCTAAAAATAGTAAAGGTCGATTTGATTTCTAAAATAGATACGTCTTTTGAAATATACAAGTATATTCCGAGTGATGTTAAACCCAACATTATTGCCGCAAATATAAATTCATAACGAGACGGTACGCTAGCTGTAGTCGCAATAAACCTCGTATAAAACCAGATTCCAACTGCCGCTAATGGTATTATTATGATAGACAAATAGAAATATTGCCGAGAATATAGGACATCTGGATTGTTTGACATAAATGAAAATACCATTAATAAATACACGGCAATCGCAATAAAAACTATATTGTTTTTACTACAGTCTGAAAAATTAGTTACAAATTTTGCAATTGCGTCCATTCACAATCTTATATATTTACAGAATAAAACAAAGCGCGTCTACAAATTCTCCATCGTGGTTTTGCGTCCATGGCATTCGCGACACAATGCTACTAAATTATCCACGTGATTACTGCCTCCATATTCCAAGCGGATTTTATGATCGACCTCAAACCACGCCGACAATTGCTCGCCACAATCGCCGCACTTCCAATTTTGCCTACTGGCGACAAATTTCTTCTTGGTCTCACTCACCGAACGTTTTGTCGCCTTTTTCCCCGAATTCACGATACGATTCACATTGCGGTCTTCTTGTTGAGGGGGTATACCGCTCACGGGGTAAGCATAATCATCGCCACTGTTGCGAATATTTTGTTTTGCCGTGAAATCTAATATGGGGCTTAAAATACCGGTAGTTTCGCGATCAATCGGTAGATATTTGATATACTCATTTGACCCGCGAATTATGTCGCTGGCTTTTGATGGAAATTTCTTGAAAAGCACATACAACATGAATCCACCTAAAGCTATACCCGCCATTTTATAATATTTCTTGTTTGCTTGGAGCAATTTCCAGTATTTACCATCTGTATAAACATTCGCCATTAGAAACGCAACCACGCCAAATATAATTAATTCGATGCGCATCCTCTATATAATATGGCGGTTTATTCCGCCCAGAAAAAGTATATCATAATCACGCACAATAAGATAAACGCGGCGTGAATATAGTAACGCTTGACCTTCATTTCTTTGTGAAGATGCAGTTCTTTTGGTGCATAATGTGCAAAATAATTCTCCATCATTTCGTCGAGCGACATCTCGTGTTTCCCCAATTGCACATTGTATTTGTTATGGATGAAATTTACCCACCGCAACAGCGAATCTTTGCTCGATAAATATGGCGTGACCGGATATTTGTCCAACATCACACTAAAATCGTTTCCCATTTCGGCGTCCGGAATAAACAACGGTAAATTTTGGAAAAAATCATAGTATTTGCGTTTAGACACCTCATTTGGATAGTCAGGATACGTCATCGCAACGGTCTCTAGAAAAAACCAATAATGCGGTCCCCATATTTTTGAATCTAAATACATAAAACAAAGTATATAAAAATAATAACATAAATAACCTATCCGAATTCCGTATGGAACATAATAACTGTAATAATTGTGGTAAAAAAGGCCATCTATTTAATCAATGCCGAATGCCGATAATCAGCATCGGTATAGTAGCAGTTCGAAAAAACCCGACAACGAACAAGAATGAATTTTGTATGATATGTAGAAGGAATACCCTCGGGTTTATGGACTTTATACGCGGGAAATACTCGGTCTATAACCAGTATCACATTTCAAATATGATAAAACAGATGACCGAAGGGGAAAAACAGATGTTAAAAACAATGGATTTTGACGATATATGGAATGTGGTGTGGGGCAATCCGAAGAAACTGTGCGGACAATACAAAACGGAAGAGTATATTTCGCGAGAAAAGTTCAACCACTTGAAAAAGGGCGTTTTATTAATGCCGCCGCCACCCGGTCTAAAACATCCGGGTATGTTTTTACCGCAGATTTCGGTTCATAACATATTGGGGTATAATTTGGAAATGCTGATAGATAATTGCGGAACACGATGGGAGGAACCGGAATGGGGGTTTCCAAAAGGACGACGCAATTTCAACGAGTCCGATTTGGACTGTGGTTTAAGAGAGTTTTGCGAAGAAACCGGGTTCCAACATTCGAGAGAGAAATGCGACGTTGTTCAGAACATTTTTCCATTTGAAGAGATATTTATAGGTTCCAATTACAAGTCGTATAAACATAAATATTTTTTGATGTTGGTTGATTATGAGTATTCGGTCGGCTGTTTCAAACCAGTGTCCCCAAATTATGAGGTGAGTCAAATAAAGTGGAAAGACATGGACGATTGTTTGACGTCAATTCGGTCGTATAATTTAGAAAAGAAGGAAATGATTAAGACCGTAAATACGGTTTTACAAAAATATATGCTGAAATAAGATTCGGTTTGTAGAATGAAATTATATGTGTCTATTATATACATATAATTATGGAGAAACCAGGTTCCAACGAAGGTGTAAAGACTGCTAAAAAATCACCACCTAAGGAAGGAAAGCCGAAAAAAACAAGAAAGGCGAAAGCTAAAGCGACAGATAAAGTGAAAACGAAAGTTGTCGAAGAAGAAGCGACTAAAGAAGAAGCGACTAAAGAAGAAGCGACTAAAGAAGAAGCGACTAAAGAAGAAGCGACTAAAGAAGAAGCGGTTGTCCAAGTGGAGACAAAAAACGATGAATTACGAAAAGTTGAAATAGAGGAATACAAAGAAAACGCAAAGGGTGAAGAAGATCCCAATATAGATGCCTTATATCCCACTATAAATGATCCTTTTTTCAGTGATAAAATATCACGTCGGCGCGAGTATGAGAACATGGAGTTCGACGGCGATATTAGAGACATCGAGGCATTTTCCAATTATTTATGTAAGAACCCAGTGTTCGAATTGATGCCGCACCAATTGTTCGTGCGAAATTTTATTTCGCGAAACACCCCTTATAATAGTCTTCTTTTATACCACGGTCTGGGTTCCGGTAAAACGTGCTCGGCGATTGGTATTGCTGAAGAAATGCGCGAATATGCGAAACAAACCGGTTCATCCCAACGTATTATGGTCATTGCTTCCACCAACGTCCAGGACAATTTCAAACTCCAGTTATTCGACGAGCGCAATTTGAAAAAGGAAAACGATAATTGGAATATCAAATCGTGTATCGGCAACAAGCTGTTGAAAGAAATCAATCCCACCGGTGACAAAGGACTCCAGAAAGAAAGCATCGTGTCTCAGATAAACGCAATCATCAACTCAAACTATGCTTTTATGGGGTATTTACAGCTCGCAAATTATATAATTGAGCACGTTATGGTGCCAACAACCGCCTCGTATACGCCCGCACAAAAACGCGAACTTGAAATCCAAAACATCAAGAAATTTTTCAACAATCGACTCATTATCATCGATGAAGTCCACAATATCCATTTGAACAGTTCCAAAGACGACAATAAAATAGCCAAACTGCTTCTCAAAGTCGCCAAATACGCCGATAATATGAAGTTTGTTCTACTATCTGCCACACCCGTATACAACTCAGTCACTGAAATCATCTGGCTAACAAATCTGATGAACGTCAATGATAAGCGCGCCGAAATTGCGGTAAGTGATGTATTCACGGCTGATGGTGATTTTGTGAAAGCTCGGAAAGGTGGCCTAAAAGAAGCCGGTGACGACTTATTGCGCCGCAAACTCACCGGATATGTATCCTATGTTCGAGGAGAGAATCCATACACATTCCCTTTCCGCGTGTATCCCGAGTTTTTTGCGCCCGAGAAGACGTTTTTGAATATAGAATATCCAAATAGAACATTATCCAACAAACCAGTTAGCGAGCCATTAAAGCATTTGGGTGGACGCCTCTACGTAAATCAGATTGGCGAGGAGCAGGAACTCGGCTATAAATTCATAGTGGAAAATATGATCCGGTTTTCAAAACGCAAGGGAGACGGACTCTTTTTCCTCGAAGACCCCAACAAGGCAAAAGAACCCAATTATGAAAATATGGAAAGTTATGGATATTCAGAATTACAATCGCCGTTACAAGCCCTTATTATGATGTATCCGTCGCCTCTATTAACTCGCGCATTAATCGAATCCAAAACCGACCCCATTTCAAAAGAGATTTTCAAAGACGTGACTAGTCAGATTATTGGAAAAGATGGACTACGCTCGGTTATGGATTTTGTAGAGGAAAAACTCGACATTGAGCTTAACCCAAATCGCGGGGAAACCGAGGAAAGACGGTCTCAACAGGTTTTCAAAAAATACAATTTCGAGTATAAGAAGGGAGTTGAACGAATTTTTCACAAAGACCATCTACATAAATATAGTAGCAAAATAGCCAGTATTTGCGAGACCATTCGTAATTCGCGCGGAATCGTCTTGATATATACGCAATATATTGATGGCGGCATTGTGCCGATGGCGCTGGCTCTCGAGGAAATGGGATTTACCCGAACTGGAACCGGACAACACGTTCAGCCTCTATTCAAGAAACTAACTACTAGAAGCACTGGAATACGAACAACCCCTCCAGTAGAACCCTTGAACGCAGTTGATTTAAAACCGCTAGAAAAGGGCGGTTCGCAGGCCAAATACATGATTTTATCAGGAGATAAGTATTTCTCACACAACAATGCGGACGATGTGAAGATGGCGACAAGCGCAGACAATGTGGATGGGCGAAATGTGCGTGTTATATTGATATCCAAGGCGGCGTCGGAGGGTTTGGATTTCAAATGTATTCGTCAAGTCCATATTTTGGATCCGTGGTATAATATGAATCGTATCGAACAGATTATTGGCCGGGGTGTGCGAAATCAGAGTCATTGCCGTCTTGATGATTTTAAAGAGAGAAATGTAGAGATTTATCTTCACGCAACCACTTTATCCAATAAAACCGTGGAATGTGCCGACCTCTATGTTTATAGGTATGCGGAGAAGAAAGCGGTCGCAATTGGTAAAATTAATCGCATTATGAAAACCGTCGCAACAGATTGTGTGTTGAACATAGCTCAGACCCATTTCACGGATGTGCGACTTGAAAAACTAGCAGCCAATCAAAGAATCAAAATTCGCACATCTACTTGCCCTGAAATAGAAGGAAAACTGTTTAAATTCAAAGACAAAGATGGAAAAGAAAATTATGGAATTGGTGACCGACCATTTTCAGAAGCGTGCGATTATATGAAATGTAATTATGATTGTCCTAGAACGAAGGGTCCCATAATTGAAGCAACTTACCACAAGGAAAATATAAAAGCAAATTCTGCTCTAATAATAGAGAAAATCAAAGAACTCTATACAAAAACGGAGTCTGGAAAGAAAGAAGGCGAGACTGTAACTGTGAAATCGTTTCACCGAGATACAATCGACAAACTTTTAACAACCTCTAATAATCAGTTTGGAATTCTTCCAAAAATAAGTGAAAAGGAAATTGACTTTGCGTTAACGGCAATATTAGACAATCCAAATGAAATCATTGTTGATAATTTGGGACGAACTGGACGAATAGTGAACCGCGGCAAATATTACCTGTATCAACCGATAGAAATTAGTGATAATACATCCTCTATTATTGAATCATCGTTGCCTGTTCAAAGCAAAGCGAAATTCATTACATTTGAGAATGAAAAAGTTATACAAAGGGTAGATGATACGATAGACGCTGAACCCAAAGAATCAAAAGAAGACAAAGTGTCGGATGAACCAAAATATACGGCAAACCCTGAAGGTACCACAAAGCCCGAAGGCACCGCAAAGCCCGAAGGCACCGCAAAGCCCGAAGGAACCGCAAATAACGATTACTCATCATTATTAAAACAATTTACAACTAATTTTGAACGTGTTAAACAAGAATCCAAGCCTGCTCCCGCCGCAAATCTTGATTGGTATGTTCATTTAAACTCGGAAAGCAAACTAAAAACCAAAACCAAAGAATATATACGCACCGAGTTTGGATTAACCGACGAGGATATTGAAAAATACGCGGTTTACCATATGATGGACTCACTATCCTACGATGAAAAGGCAATAGTAGCAAAACACGTTGTTGAAAACCAGCCAACAACTGACGTGGAAGAACATATTTTTGAATATTTCAAATCTATAATTTTCAGATCGGAAGACGATACTACAATCAAGGTATTAATAGCAAAAAAAAACAAAAACATGATGATAACCCAGGATTTGGAAACCAAAGCGTGGGATAACGAAGACCCCGAAGACGACTCGCGGTTTTATTCGGATGTTCGAGCGGCATTAGAAAAACCCATAAATAGTTTTAGTGATTTTTTCGGATTTGTCGGCGATTATGAAAAGAAGGGCATACACACAATGGTGTTCAAAGTAAAACGAATGAGTCAAAAGCGCAACAATACAGGTGCGTATTTACAAAATTTTGTGAAAAAAATCGTGGTTGATAAATTGAATTTGTTGGTTGCCACCGTAGCCAAAACCGTCAGATCAAACCCTTCAAAATATAGGGGAACATTCGCGGAAAATATATCAGCAAATTCACCAAACGATATTTCAGTAAAAGCCGACGGCACCGTGGTTAATCCACGATTTTCCGTAGATAAAATGGACATATCTCAGGTTGCTATTTCCGGTATGATTGAACTTATAATCCGAAAATTGAACGACGAAGACCCCGACGGCACGACATGGTTTCTCACCGCGGAAGAGGCAATTTTAAATAAAGCCGAGTTGGTGGTATAAAATTGAACCCCCATAATAGTTTGTATAATTATATAAACCAAATCAAACATAATATTAATATATAATTATTTTATAAAATGGAGCGAGATACAAAACCCCAACAAGACGCCAGAACTAAGTATGGAGTTTATGTGCGATCTTTACTGAACATGAAAGTCGCGGTGAAAATTACTGAGGTCGGAAAGAACATTGCTTACAACTTGGAGAGACTCATTGTCGCAAACACGGAAGGCAAGTGTATCCCGGAGGGTTATATCCGCCCGAATTCGGTCAAAGTTGTCGCATATTCGAGCGGCAAAATCAAGGACGACCACGTTGAGTTCGACACCGTATATGAATGTCTGCTCTGCTTTCCCATCGTCGATATGATTGTTGAATGCACAGTTACCAATGTTACGCATGCGGGCATTCATTCGCATGTGAAAGACAAGGATAGCGACAACATACCAATTACTGTGTTTATTGCGAGAGACCACAACAACACGAGCAAGGCATTTAATGATGTGAAAGAAGGTGCGCAAATCGAGGCGCGAATTATTGGTGTGAGATTCGAACTGAACGACCCGTCCATTACGGCAATCGCAATGTTGGAGGATAAAAAGACTCGATAAAAAGAGTTGACAAAACTATTTTACTAAAACATATAAACATTGTTTTCATATAATATTATTAATAACATTATGAATTCTGAAAACATTGATTTAGCGGCTTTAAAAGACAAAATCGAGAGGTTGGGAAAAAACAACCAGCTGGAAATATTGAGTATATTGAAAAACACGAATGGGATAAAACTGAATGCAAATAAAAACGGGGTATTTGTGAATATGTCTTTTTTACCTACCGATTCATTGGCCGAAATCAACAAATATGTAAAGTATGTTTATGACCAGGAGAAAACACTCAATGAGTTTGAGAATCAAAAACAGGATTTTAAAAACACATTTTTTACAACGAGCGAACAATAAAATTGAACACTTATTTTTTATTTTAAGCTTTTCTATAAAATATAAAATAACACCCCATATGATTAATAAAAATGGAAGTAAACACATGCGCGATTTGCGCTGATGAATTAACTGCGACTCAAAATAAGAAGATAATACACAAAAGCTGTGGTTCCGAGTGGGAACACGCTTTCCATCGAAGATGCATAGATAAATGGATCGAATCTCAGATAACCAACAATAAAACCTACCCCGACTGTCCGCTGTGTAATAAGAATATTCCATTGGACAAAATCCAATCATCGCTTCGCAAAGAAGCCAAACATTTATTACATGAAGAAGAACCAGCACCAGCACCAATCCAGCAAGCAATCTTGCCGCATAACGTCGCACTTGCACGAAATAGACTGCGAAGGATAATGAATGGTCGATACTATAGTCAAAGAGCCCATCCATTTATGGGGATACTTATTTGCGTGAATAACAGAACCGTTTTGAAAACAACAAACAGCACATTTAATTTTACGATCAATGCTACCATCGGCCAATTAAAAGAAGAGATTGTCTTACAAAATAAAACAATTTTCCGTAACAGCAGTATTAGCAATCAGCTTTCGTATAATGTAAAACCGTCTAATTGGATAAATTGGACTTACCCGGAATACCGTGTTTCCGACATCCATTATGGACTCCCGCCCTACACCCATAGAATGGGCTTCTTGGAAAACGAGGTTCCCTTGACGGACGATTGCTTGTTTTCGCAATTATACGAAGACTACCAAACACAGGCGGGAAGATTCATCGAGTCAAAAAGTGCATTTACGCGCGGAGCTCAACAAGGAGATGCTTCTTTGGAAAAATTCCAACTCATGGAAGACATATATTTTGAAAAAGAGTTATATTTCAATGGCCCAAGTGGCCCAGACGACCCTGGATATTATGATAGAGCTTTTGTAAACATTCATAATCCAGAAATCCCGGAAGATATGCTTGCATATAGATACAAAAACTACTCTACGCACGATTCATTGGCGTGGCTCGTTGTTAATCTTGAACAGATATAAAGCCCTTTGGGCAACTCATATAAAAACCTTGTATAAGCCCTTTGTAAAAGCCCTTTAGGCAACTTATATAAAAACCGTATAAGCCCGTTTTGGGCGACCCTGTGTATAAACTATTTTGTAAAGCCTGTTTGGGCAACCGTATATCTTTAATTTAATCCAACTATTATTTTTTACGTGTTTTGAAAACAATATAAAAACAATCTCACTATAAATCTATTATAAAATGAATAAATCCAATTTCAAACAGCCCGACGTTCCCGACTTCATACAGAAAATTTTTTTAAATCAAAAAAATTTTCAGAAAATCCTTTTAGGATTTGACGAAAAAGGAGACATCGACATTTCCGAAAATGATAAAACAGAAGATATTCCACCAGACGAAGACGCAATGTTGACCAATGACGCAATGCTAACCAAAGACGTGTTTCGACGTATTGTCGCCAAATTAAACTACAACTTACCTTCCGCCCAGGAACCTGCCGTGTTACAAGAACAACCCGCACAAAAGAAACCCGATTTTCTGATTCCCCAGAATAAAAACACTCGTTTTTACCCCCAATTCAACGACTCCATATTCTGGTGTATGTATGTTAAAACAAATGGCGAATCGCTCTATCAGACCAATCTTCTTTTAAAAACCAACATGACCAATTTGATGATGGCCGAAAAGAAACTCATGTCCGATCATTTCAACAAACAATCCGACAAGATAATGAAAAACACTAACCACAAAATCACGCTAATGACTGCTGTAGAACTCAAGTCCGAATTGATGACCAAACCCTATATGTCGAATTACGCGTCACTTATTCCGTGCTGTCTGTTTTTCAAGTGCCCCATTTATGTAGTAAATGAAAAAACAAAAACCTTCCTTTTTTTCCAACCAAATGACTATGAACCCGACGAAGACGAGGAAGAAGATCCAAATGTGGTTTTACTCTATTCGGAAAAGGGTCGCGTCTCATTGGAAACCGACCTGGATGAGAAAAAGACCGTCATTTCGGCACTCAAAGCAGGAGTCAATTATTTAAAACTTGACCAATACGACAAGCCGCTGATGTCCATATCAAATTACAAAACCGAAGAGCTCCAGCAAATATATGGTATGTTGTTTGGAGAGTGCCCCAAACTCAAGAAACAAGAATACTATGAGAAAATCGTGGAAAAATGCGCGGTTCACCTCCTTGAGAAATTGATATAATTTGGTTTTTTAATCAAACAAAACATGTAATATTCATTCTGATTTACATATTTCGTCCGCTAGCTTTTCGGGTTTCACAATAAACAACCAGCAACCACTTTCGATACATTTGGATAGTGTTTGTGTCCCGTGTTTTTGGGATTCGCAATGTTGTTGTTTCAATCGCGCATTTGTTTTTTCCAAGAGTTTCAATAAATCATGTTTTTCATCATATACCTCCGCCAAAATATCCATAAACCGGTCTCGATTGATGTTCGGGATTTTGGTGCGATTTCCGTCGCTGAAATGTTTGGGGTATCTACGTTGCCACGACAGAGCAATGTCACATACGATCTGTTTCTTTTGTCCAGGTGCGGTATCAGGGATGAATATAGAGGGTATTGGAACTGAGTTATTTAGATTTTCGAAAATGGTGGCGAGTTCACCGAATGAACGGTCGGAATGAACGCTTACCATAATACTGGATTCATAAAACCATCGTGCGTCACGATTACCACCATATTCGGCAGTATCCATATGACTGACCGATTTGATATTCTCATTGTAAATATGTTTTATGGCGCTAAAACGATGAAGCCCATCAATGATTTCAAACACATCGGTGGCACTGTTGTAATGAACGTAAATAATAGTATCAAATGGGGTGCGCTTAGTGAAAATGGATTTCGCAATGGGTCGCCATCTGGATCCGTCAGCCGGTCGATTGTGTTTCCAATTAGTAGGTTTCATAGCATTAACAAGAGCCTCTATTGTAATTGAAATTAGACAATGGTTGTCGTTGTATTCGGCAACGATATTTTGTGCGTGAAGTCCGAGGGTTCTTATTATATTCATTGTTAAATGTGTATTATTTATTTGAAACAACCTTTATATTCAATTTTATGTATATCCAAATATATTTCACAATATCATATAAAGATTTTATGCTATTACAAATATTTAATGGATACCGAATTGGAAATTACTGGTAACGACCTTCTTACTATTGTGAATTGGTTAAAGGCTGGTCACATTGTATGTCTGCATAATTCATACAAAAATAGTCAGTATTATTATTCAAGCGAGACGATTGAAAGCGTATCAACCCAAGAAATGATATACGTGAATTTGTCTAACTGTGCGAGTTTGCTGGATGACGACGAATGGCCCTATTTTATCAAAGACAGCGGGTTCGTGTCTTATACAAGCACGCATATACTTCCTGTTAAAGAGCACCACTTTGAAATACCATAAATTTATACCTAATAATCGCGTATATAAAATTGATTATATTAATAAACAATTTTATAGAACAAATTAAATATAAATATATCCTTTTATTATACAGTAATTAACATGTCAGAAGAAAGTCCG
>Ga0247722_10000157_pt1 | contig 42052 bp, 39 predicted proteins | sample MSEWelMarce3H_FC_FD_189094 | JGI IMG/M metagenome (GOLD analysis project Ga0247722, IMG submission 189094) | Subsurface sediment microbial communities from gas well in West Virginia, United States - MSEEL Well Study Marcellus 3H_FC | ecosystem: Environmental > Terrestrial > Deep subsurface >... | reverse complement strand
AAGGGGGTAAATATGGGGAAGGGTGGTTGAAAAAGGGGAAAAGTGGAGTAAAGTGGGGAATTATGCAGGCAGTTGAGCCTGCTTTTGAAACCAGATTTATCAAGGGGAAGTGGGTGAGTGAGGATGTTTCTCGGTACCCACGAACCACGCTTAGATGAAAAAGGTCGCCTCATTCTTCCGGCGAAATTTCGCGAAGAGCTTTCTGCAGGTTTGGTAATAACTAAAGGACAAGAACGTTGTCTTTATGTTTTTCCATCACAAGAGTTTTCTGAAATTACTCAAACACTTAAACAAGCACCAGTTACTGCAAAGTCAGCACGTGATTACAGCCGTGTGATGTTTGCCGGTGCACACGATGAAATTCCTGATCGTCAAGGTCGAGTGACGATTCCTCAAGCACTTCGAACATATGCAGGATTAGAAAAAGACTGCGTTGTCATCGGAGCGAATACACGCGTGGAAATTTGGGATTCAAATTCATGGAATGAATATTTAGCAGATCGTGAAAAGAGTTTTGCTGAAGTGTCAGAGGAGGTCTTTCCAGGTTTGTTCTAACTCTCATTTGTGGCCACTGCCGACCCCTCGAAAGTAGCGACACCCCTTCCCCGGTGCCGTTACAACTTTAGATCCGTCGGCCGGCAGTGACCAGAGATGAGAGCTGTTTTAAAAAGTTGAAGCGGGATGTTACTTAGGAAAGGGGGACAAGTGAGTATCGAAAACGAACATATTTCTGTAATGCGTGATCGCTGTATTGATCTACTTTCTCCCGCAATTGAATCTTCAGAAAATCCAGTTGTCGTTGATGCAACGTTGGGCCTTGGTGGACATACTCAAGCTCTACTCCAAAAGTTTCCAAATCTCACAGTGATAGCAATTGATCGAGATCTTGAAGCAATCTCAAAGGCGAGCAGCAGACTTGCTGAATTTGGAGATCGACTTCTGACAGCTCACCAAAGTTTTGATGCCATAGGTGAAGTTGTAAGCAGCTTTGGCTTTAAGAAAATCGATGGCGCCTTATTTGATCTTGGTACTTCGTCTATGCAGCTAGATCAATCTGAGCGAGGATTTTCTTACTCCCAAGATGCACCGCTAGATATGCGAATGGACCGCAGACAGTCTTTAACTGCTGCAGAGATAGTCAATACATATGAACCTGGGCAACTTGTTCGAATTTTAAGAACATATGGTGAAGAAAAATTCGCCACTCGAATTGTTGAATCAATAGTAAAAGCGCGAGAGATCGCGCCCATGAATTCGACGGCTCAACTAGCCGCTCTAGTAAAGGAAGCAATCCCAGCAGCAACTCGTCGCACTGGTGGAAATCCAGCAAAGAGAACGTTTCAGGCACTTCGCATTGAGACAAATGATGAACTTGGAAGCATTAGTCGCGCGCTACCTGTTGCACTGGAGATTTTAAATGTTGGAGCACGGTTAGTAGTGATGTCTTTTCAATCACTTGAGGATCGAATCGTCAAAGAGATCTTTGTGTCAGCCAGTACTTCTGGGACTCCACGCGAACTTCCCGTGGAGCTACCAGAATTTGCCGCAAAGTTTGCTTTGGTTTTTCGTGGGAGTCAGGGACCCACGGATGAAGAAGTCGAAGAAAACTCACGATCACAATCGGTCCGACTTCGTGCGATTGAAAGAGTGGCCGCATAATGGCGATTACTTCACTAGCACCAGCCGTTACACGTTCCAGAAAAATTCTGACTGAAAAGACCGCTGAAGTTGCTCTCAGACTTGTGCCCGAACCAACTGTTGGAAAACAGGCAGATCGTAAATTCTTTGCAGTTTTTGTCTCAATTGTTGGTATCGCTGGCTTGATGTTTTTGCTTCTGATAAACACATTATTAGCACAAGATGCTTTCAAGATTTCGGAGTTAAAGGCAGAGGCTAAATTGGTGAGCGATCAAAGAGAGGCGATTGCAAGAGAAATTGACGCAATATCTTCGCCCGAAGCACTAGCTAAAAAAGCAGCTGAACTTGGCATGAAGCCTTCGAAGGTTCCAAACTTTTTAGATTTAAATGCCAGCCCTAAAAAAGACGTGATTAATAATGGGTAACTTCAACTTAGCTCATTCGAGAATTAGAGCGTTAGTTTTATTGACAGCGTTTATTGTTTTATTATTTGGAGTTCGATTAGTTCAGATTCAAGCTATTCAAGCCAGCGAGTATCGCTTGAAAGCTTTTGATGAGATGGAAAAGGTAAGCACTCTGCAAGCTCCCAGAGGAGATATCACTGACATTAACGGTGTGGCATTTGCCCGTAGTGTGGCAGCGATCAGCATTGTCGTAGATCAAACACAGATTTTAAATCCATCCAAAGTCGCAAAGTTAGCCGCCCCGATTCTAGGATTGCCAGAGGCTGAAATTGAGGTTGCTCTGACTGGTACTCGAAAATGGAGCATGGTTGCACGAAATGCAAAGCCTGCTACTTGGCTTAAGTTAACTGAAGCAATCGCTGCATACAACGCAAAGCATGAACCGATGAGTCCAGAGCGAATTATTGGCTTCTTCCCAGAGCGAAGTTATGTTCGAGAGTATCCATCTGGTCATCTCATTGCCTCACTCGTTGGATTTGTAAATCACGAAGGTATCGGGGCTACTGGTCTTGAATCCAGTATGAACTCCAAGATTTCAGGTGTAGATGGCAAATACTCATATGCAGATGGAAATAGAGCTGAGATTCCTGGTTCACAGTCTGAAATAATTCCCGCACAAACTGGGACTTCGGTTCGCCTAACAGTTGATCGAGATATTCAATGGGTAGCATCAAAGGCAATTGCCAAAGCAGTTAACTCATCTAATGCTCTGAGTGGAACCGTGATCGTAATGGATCCAAAAACCGGTCACATTTTGGCACACGCAACAGCACCTACTTTTGATCCAAATAACACTAAGAAAGTTTCTCTGATTGCAATGCGAAATCCATCGGTGCAAGACATATATGAACCAGGTTCTACTGGAAAAATTATGACTCTTGCAGCTGCTTTAGAAGAAAAAAAGATCACTCCAGAGAGTGTTTTTACTGTTCCTTATAAATTAAAGCGCTCAGATAAAGTTTTTAGCGATCATGAACCCCATCCAACACAACGTTTGACTACATCAGGGATTTTGGCAGTCTCCAGTAATACAGGATCAATTTTAATTGGTGAGATGCTTTCCAACCAGAGCCTGTATGACTATTTAACTAAATTTGGAGTCGGCGTTAAAACTGGTGCGGGATTACCAGGTGAATCTCGAGGAAAACTTTTGCAAGTTAGCGACTGGTCCGGAACAACTGCTCCGACAGTAGCTTTTGGGCAGGGATATTCACTGAACACAATGCAGGCAACTAGTATTTTTGCAACTATTGCAAATGATGGAGTGAGAGTTCCACCTACTGTTATTGCAGGTACAAGTGATTCAAGTGGAAATTACACTCCAAATAAGAAACAAAAAGCAGTGCGAGTCGTCAGTGCAGCAACGGCCAAGCAGATGAGAACCATGATGGAAACTGTCGTCTCTGCACAGGGAACCGCACCTACTGCCGCCATTACGGGGTATCGAGTGGCTGGTAAAACGGGAACAGCCCAGCGAATTGATGACACATGCGGTTGTTATCGCGGGTATACAGCATCATTTATTGGTTTTGCCCCTGCAGATAAACCTGCATACGTTATTAATGTGACTATTCAAGATCCAAAAGGAATGCACTGGGGCGGAGCATTAGGTGGCCCTGTTTTTAAAGAGGTTATGTCTTTTGTTTTACAGTCACAAGGAATAGCTCCAACTCAGGAAAAAGTTAAAAAAGTTGCTCTCAATGAAGCGCAGTTGAACGCTCAGAAAAAGGTCTTACGTGCTCAGGCCAATTGAATCCTTTGAGGTAACCCTAGAGGCTATCCGTGCGGTCATCGATGCAGAGATTGTCGGCGATGGCAACACGCTAGTACACGGTTTATCTCAATCGAGTAAAGAGATTATGCCGGGAGATCTTTTCATAGCACTGCCCGGGGAAAATTTCCATGGTGCGGATTTCTCATCTGATGCAGCTACTAAAGGGGCCGTTGCTGTACTCACTGACAGTGTCGGTGCATCCAAGGTAAAAAATCTTCCTGTAATAGTTTCCAACAACCCACGACGTGCAGCAGGTGTCATTAGCGCATGGTTTTATCGCGAGCCAATGAGAGATTTGTATAGCGTTGGCGTAACAGGGACTAATGGAAAAACAACTGTGACAACATTGCTCCATCAAATCATGACTGGAGCGGGCCGTGAAAGTGGACTCATTGGAACTGTCGAAACTCTAATTGGTTCAGAGTCAATAAAAAGCGTTAGAACAACACCAGAGAGCAGTGAAATTCAAGCCCTTTCTGCTGTAATGCGTGAGCGACATATGCGTAATCTTGTTATGGAGGTCTCAAGTCACGCTATTGCATTAGAAAGAATTCGAGGCAGCCATTTTGCAGTAGTTGGATTCACAAATCTTTCACAAGATCACTTAGATTTTCACAAAAACATGGAAAGTTACTTTGCCGAAAAAGCAAAACTATTCACCCATGAGTATGCAGATCTTGCCGTTATAAATATAGATAGCCAACATGGAGCAATGCTGGCGGCTCAAACCGAATTACCAACTATGACTCTTTCGCGATTTGATACAAAAGCGAGCTGGCATTACACCAAGATTTCACGGGATTATGTAGGCGCTCATATTGCAATACGTGGTAGTGGCGGCATTCTCATTGAAGGAAAAGTTCAACTCCACGGTGGATATAACTACGACAACCTTCTTATGGCCGTTGCTCTTGCGGTAGAAAGTGGGATTGATCCTCTTGATATTTCATCGTTGTTACCATCCCTATCTGGGGCAAGTGGTCGACTCGAATCGATTGCATTAGGTCAGAGTTTTGTCGCAATGATTGATTATGCCCATTCACCAGATGCGGTTTCGCGAGTGCTTGAAACTGCCCGTGAGATTACAGATGGTCGCGTGATTGCAGTGCTTGGTTGCGGGGGAGATAGAGACTCGTCAAAGCGATTATTAATGGGTAAGGCGCTGCAAGAAGGCGCTGATGTAGCAATCTTTACAAGTGATAATCCGCGAAGTGAAAAGCCACAAGAGATTTTAATTCAAATGGTTTTAGGTCTAGAGATAAATGAACCAAGCGCCGTAATTGAAGATAGAACTCAAGCAATTAAGGCAGCCGTCAATGAAGCCAAAGATGGCGATCTTGTGATTGTGCTTGGTAAGGGTCATGAAAAAGGTCAGGAAGTTGACGGCGTCATACTTCCTTTCGATGATCGAATTGAGTTAGCTCGGGCAATTGAGGATAAAAAATGATTACCTTAACAGCCGGTGAGATAGCACTATTGCTCGGAGGAGAAATCCATTGCGACAAGGATTTACTAGTTTCACAGCCACCAGTTTTTGATTCAAGAAAAGCAATCCCGGGGTCAATTTTCTTGGCGCTAAAGGGTGATCAATTTGATGGGCATGATTTTGCAGCTGATGCTTATCGCGCCGGCTCAGTTTTCTCGCTGACATCACGACGAATTGATGGTCCCTGCATAGTTGTAAAAGATGTAGTTGATGCGTTGTCAACGTTAGCCACATTCGTGCGCTCACGTTTGGAGAATTTAACCGTTATTGGAATTACTGGTTCACAAGGAAAAACTAGTACTAAGGATTTACTGGCACATATGTTGAGCGCAGTTGGACCAACAATTTCACCCATCGGATCGTTTAATAATGATCTGGGACTCCCAATTACATTACTTGAGTGTGATGAAAGAACTCGCTTTTGTATTCTAGAAATGGGTGCGCGCCATAAAGGCGATATTGCCCGTCTATCTCAGATTGCTAAACCAAATATTGGTGTTGTTCTTACGGTTGGCTCGGCTCACTTAGGAGAGTTTGGATCAGTCGAAGCGATAGCACAAACTAAGTCAGAGTTAATCTCCTCCCTTGATGAAAAATCAATTGCAGTTCTAGGAACTTATGATTCATTCACTCCTGAAATGGCAAAGCTTCATAAAGGCAGAGTTATCTTCTTTGGGGATGAACAAGAAGTACGTGCTGCTGATGTAGAAATTCGAGAAGGTTGCCCACATTTTGAAGTTGTGACGCCATTAGGTCGAGATGCCGTTGGAATGAGAGTTGTCGGGGCACATCAAATAGCAAATGCTTTGGCGGTAGCAGCAGTGGGAACTGCCTTGGAACTGCCAATCGAATTAATCGCGAGTTCACTTTCTACTGCTGAGATAAAAAGTAAGTGGCGGATGGAGCTCCATGACATTTTTGGCCTCTTGATTATTAATGATGCTTACAATGCAAATCCTGAATCTATGACCGCCGCCCTTCGTTCGCTGACGTTATTTGCGCAGGAACGGGGCGGGTCCTCATGGGCCTTCTTAGGAAAAATGCATGAGCTCGGCGAGTCAACAGCTATAGCCCACAAGAAAATTGGCACCCTTGCCCAAGAGATCGGGGTCGATCACTTAGTTGCAATTAATCAGCCGGATTATGGCGCGAGTACGGGAACTATGCGCGTTCACCATGTTGAAAATATTGAGGAAGCAGCGCTAATGATGGAACATTTCTCAGCCGGAGATGTTGTTTTGGTTAAAGCATCACGATCAGAGGGTCTAGAAGTTCTAGCCCAAAAGATCGAAAGTGATTGGCTAGATAAGAGTGGAGTTGAAAGATGAGACAGATTCTTATCTCTGGTGCATTTGCTTTAGTTTTCGCACTCTTTGGTACACGGATTTTGATTCGCATCCTGGAGAAAAAAGGATTTGGGCAGATAATTCGCGATGATGGACCAACCACTCATCACATAAAACATGGAACGCCAACAATGGGCGGAATTATTTTCATTCTTGCAACAATTCTTGGATATCTATTTTCGCACTTAGTTACACTGACGCCAGTAACAGCATCGGCTTTGTTAGTTATTGGACTAGTCGTGGCCTTAGGAGTAATTGGCTTTCTCGATGACTGGCTAAAGGTTTCTAGACAAAACTCAAGAGGCCTTAAAGGTCGCTATAAGTTAACAGGTCAAGCCCTTGTTGCTGGTGGTTTTGCCTATCTTGGATTGCAGTTTATGAACGAGTATTCACTTACTCCAATTTCACAGTACCTATCTGCGGTTCGCGAAACAAGTATTTATCTGGGTACTACTGTTGTAATTCTCTGGATAGTTTTAATGGTGATGTCTGCAAGCAATGGCGTTAATCTCACTGATGGTTTAGATGGGTTAGCAATTGGCGCAGCAATTATGGTTTTCCTAGCCTTTGTTCTCATTGGGGTCTGGCAGTTTGGTCAAAGCTGTGGAGCAGAAGTTACAGCTGGTTGCTACGCGGTTCGCGATCCTTTGGATTTAGCTGTGTTAGCTGCAGCTTTTGCGGGAGCTTGTACTGGCTTTCTTTGGTGGAATACAGCTCCAGCAAAAATTATGATGGGTGACACAGGCTCTTTAGCACTTGGTGGTGCAATTGCAGCTTTTGCGGCAACTTTGAGAGTTCAACTTCTACTCATTCCACTTGGTGGCTTATTTGTAATTATTACTTTGTCTGTCCTTATTCAAACATTTTATTTTAAAGTCAGTGGCGGCAAACGAGTATTTAGAATGGCGCCTTTGCATCACCACTTCGAGCTAAAGGGCTGGGAAGAGATAACAATAGTTATTCGCTTCTGGATCATCTCTGGATTATCAGTGGCTCTAGGCCTGGGACTTTTCTATGCGCAGTGGGTGGCGAAGTAACCATGATTTCAAATCTAACTGACAGAAATTTCCTAATACTAGGAGCCGGTGTTACTGGAAAGTCAGTTGCTCGATCACTTAAGGCTCATGGAAGCGTAGTAACAATTGCAGATGATTACTCTGATGAAGGAATCAAAACCGATGGGATTAGTTTAGAAAATTTTGATGCTGTAGTTGTTTCACCTGGTTGGAGGCTAGACCACCCTCTATTAGTGAAGGCTTTAAAAAGTGGGTTAGAGGTACATAATGAAGTGGATTTGGCATGGCAGATTAAGTCAGAGATCGCACCCAATCAGAAATGGTTGGCGATAACTGGAACTAATGGCAAAACTACAGCCGTCGAGATGGTCGCGAAGATTCTGCAGAATGCAGGTTTAAAAGCCAAAGCTTGCGGAAACTTTGGAGAGACTGTCATAGATGCAGTGGAACAAGCAGATCCTCTTGATTATTTAGTGTTGGAGCTTTCAAGCTTTCAACTACATTGGGTAAAAAAAGCCCAGTTTCATAGCTCGGCCATTTTAAACATCGCGCATGATCATATTGATTGGCATTCAAGTTTTGACTTGTACGCGCAGGCCAAGATATCTCTTCTAGAAAAAAGCGAGATTGCAGTTCTAAATGCCGATGATGGAGAAGTTGTTTCGCGCTCAGCATCATGGAATGGACGCAAAGTTTTTTTCACCCTTAATACTCCCGCCCCTGGTGAAATTGGAGTAGTAGAAGAGTTAATTGTTGATCGCTGCTTTGTTTCCGATCCCATGGAAGCAGAGATGATCTGTGAGATTAATGATGTGAAGCCAACAATTCCACATAACGTTTCAAATGCTATGGCCGCAGCCGCTCTGGCTCTTTCAATTGATATTCCACATAAAGTGATTCAAATGGCATTACAAGAGTTTCGACCAGGAAAACACCGGATAGAGATAATTCTTGAAAATGACTCAATATCATGGATTGATGATTCCAAGGCAACAAATCCACATGCTGCAATCGCTTCCTTAAACTCTCATTTATCTGTCATTTGGATTGCCGGTGGTTTAGCAAAAGGTGCCGACATGGAGGGCTTAGTGCAGCGGTGCAAAAAGCGAATGAAGGCAGTAATTTTGATTGGTGAAGACTCAGATTTGATTGAGCGCGCCTTACAAAAATTTGCGCCAGAAGTTCCTAGAGTCAAAGTTGAATCACCTAGCAGCTATGTAAAAGGCCAACCAGATAACTCATTGATGGAAGAGGTAGTCACTAAGGCATTAACTTTTGCTACCTCAGGAGATAGCGTGCTTCTGGCTCCAGCTTGCGCATCGATGGATCAATTTGTTTCTTATGCAGATCGAGGCGATCGATTTGCGACTGCGGTTAAGAAACTGGTCTCACATGCAAACTAAGATAGAAGAGAGATTTTTTACGAAGCCAGTAAATCTCTATTACATGCTGGCAGGCAGCACATTGTTGTTAAGTCTGCTTGGACTAATCATGGTTTTCTCAGCATCTTCGATTGATTCCCTAGAAGATAAAGGTTCCACTTACGCGATAGCAGCTCGCCAATTACTCTTTTTAGTCTTTTCAATCCCGATGGCTTGGGTTCTTTCAAGAATATCTCTTAACCATTGGAAGATCATTGCTCGTTCAGGTGTTGTACTTTCAGTAGTAATGCTTTTATTTGTCCAGATTTTTGGTAACTCAACAAGTGGTAATCAAAACTGGCTGAGTTTAGGTTTTATTGTTATTCAACCAAGCGAATTTGCTAAATTCTTAATGATTTTGTGGGCTGGATACATTCTGGCAAAGCAGCAAGCATCTGGTCGAATTCATGCCAACGTATTGCTATTAATTACACCTGCATTTTTCTTGTGCATGATTTTAATCTTAATTGGAAATGATTTAGGAAGCGCCTCAGTATTTGGATTCATATTAGTAGGACTTCTTTGGGTGTCTGGCTTAAAACTGCGTGCCTTTGGATTTGTATTGAGTGCGGGCTTTTTAGCTCTGGCTATTCTTGTTCTGACATCTCCCTATAGAGTGCAAAGGTTTTTGGCATTTGTTAATCCATTTGCCGAAGATCAATACAAACTTTACGGCTGGCAACCGGCACATAGCCTTTTAGGGCTCGCAAGTGGCGGTTTCTTTGGTGTCGGTCTGGGTGCTTCTCGTCAAAAATGGGGAAATCTGCCCGAAGCTCACACAGATTTTATCTTTTCAGTTATTGGAGAAGAGCTAGGTTTATTTGGAACTTTGGCTACCTTGTTTTTAATGAGCATCCTCCTGTTCTCTATCTTTAAAATTGCAATGCGAGCCCAAGATCCTATGGTTAGATACGTTTCATCTGGAATCGGTTGCTGGATTGGAATCCAAACAGTTCTAAATATTGGTTCAGCGATAAGCGTTTTACCCGTAGTTGGCGTGACTCTACCTCTGCTCTCTTACGGTGGCTCATCATTAATAGCTACCTTTATTGCTATTGGATTTGTACTTGGCGCTGCGCGTCGAGATCCGAAGATTTACAAAGAGTTACAAGCCACGGGTAACAGATGGCTACAGTAGTTTTTGCAGGCGGAGGCACAGCCGGACACATTCAACCCGCCTTAGCGGTGGCACGTGAGTGGAAGAAACTACATCCTTCAGATATTTGTTTATTCATAGGAACAGCTAAAGGCTTAGAAACTTCTCTTGTCCCAGAGGCTGGTTTTGACTTAAGAATAATTCCAAAAGTTGCTATTGCTAGACGACCTTCATTTTCATGGATAAAAATACCTTTTGATCTATTCTCATCAATTATTTCTTCTCGAAAGATACTTGCAGGCTCTGATTTGTTGATTGGTTTTGGCGGATATGTAAGTGCTCCGGCCTATCTTGCTGCGCGAAGTTTAAGGATTCCAATAGTTATCCATGAAGCTAACGCCAAACCAGGCTGGGCAAACAAAGTTGGAGCCATTTTTACTCCACATCTTGCCGTTGCACATCCTGTCGAAAAAGGTAGATTTTCTAATGCTCTTCTGGCAGGACTTCCTCTCAGATCTGATGTCGCTACTGCTTATGAAAATGCAAGTAAAGATTGGATGTTGGCCCGTAACCAGGCAAAAACAAGATTAGGTTTCAAACCTACGGTCCCATTAATTTTTGTTATGGGTGGATCTCAAGGTTCGGTAGCAATAAATTCGGTCATCGAAAACTCCCTTGATCAATTTCATAAGCTTGGTTATTCGGTCCTTCATTCCGTGGGACGCCTAAATCAGTTACCAGCCTCACTTCATGGCTATCAAGCTGTCTCATACGTAGATCAGATGGCAGATGCGTATTTGGCGGCAGATCTTATTATTAGTCGAAGTGGTGCGGTCACATGTAGTGAGTTTCGCGCTCTGGGGCGTTACGCTCTTTTTGTGCCTCTGCCAATTGGAAACGGTGAACAGATGGTCAATGCCACATCTCTTGTTGTTGCAGGAAGAGCCAGAGTAATTGATCAAAAAGAGTTTACTGTTAAATATATTGAGGAAAACCTTCAGGAGCTGTTGCTTGAATCATCTCAATCTTCTGTATCTGGCAGTGGCGAGGACCTAATGGCAGCAGAAAAAATCGTTGCACTAGCAGAATTTGCTGTAAACAAATGAATCCAACGCTTTCATCATTAGCAGGTAAGCGCATTCATTTCATTGGTATTGGTGGCGCAGGAATGAGCGGGTTAGCTCGAATAGCTTTAACACATGGTATTTCCGTAACAGGTTCAGATACAAAGGATTCATCGGTTATATCCGCGCTTAAGGCCTTGGGAGCCACCATCACTACATCGCATGCCTCTGAAAATGTGGATGGGGCAAATCTTGTTGTGTACTCAAATGCTATTTCTAAAAATAATGTTGAGTTGATCCGTGCCCAAGAGTTACAGATTCAAACGCTGACTAGAGCTTCTACTCTTTCAATTCTTATGTCAGAGTCAAAAAGCATTGCAGTTGCGGGAACTCACGGTAAAACCACAACTTCCTCGATGCTAGCTGTGGCACTTCAAGCTTGTTCTGTCGATCCTTCCTTTGCTATCGGTGGAAATATCACCGCCTCAGGATCGAATGCGCACAGGGGTACTGGTGAGATTTTTGTGGCTGAGGCAGATGAATCAGATGGATCATTTATCGAATATCGCCCATTTGCCGCAATAGTGACAAATATTGAACATGATCACGTTGACTTCTTTGAGACTCCAGAGGCAGTAGACAAAGCTTTTGTGGATTTTGCTGCCACGATTTCGCGACAGGGTTTCCTTGTCTATTGCGCAGATGATTCTGGTGCCACAAGGTTATCTCTGCAGGTTTCTAATACAGGACTTGAACTTATTTCATATGGTCTAACTGAGAGCGCAGATTTGCACTTAGATCAGATAGAACTCCTAGCGATGGGTTCTAGAGCACGCGCAATTTGGCATGGAAAAATGATCGGCACAATTGAACTGCAAGTTCCTGGTCAACATAACTTGTTAAATGCGGCAGCAGTACTAGCTACTGGTTTGAAATTAGGAATGGCCTCTGCTCAACTTTTGGCTGGTCTCGGAATCTTTAGGGGGACAGGTCGCAGATTTGAGTTAAAGGGAACTGTTAGTGGAGTTCGAGTAATTGATGATTATGGACACCATCCAACTGAAATACATGTAACACTTGATGCTGCGCGAAGATTTGCTGGCGATGGTCGACTCATTGTTATTTTTCAACCTCATCGATTTTCACGAACTCAGGCATTTGCATCAAAGTTTTCTGAGGCTTTAGACAAAGCAGATCGAGCAATCGTGCTAGAGATTTATGCAGCCAGTGAAAAGCCGATTGAAGGAGTTACATCAAGACTTATTACCTCCACAATGAGTAAAGGGGTATATATTCCCAATTTCATTGAAGTAACTGACTCAGTTGTAGCCTCTGCCCAACCAGGCGATGTCATCATGACGTTAGGAGCTGGTGATGTAAGTTCGCTGGCCCCAATCATTGTTGAAGGTTTACAAAGGCGTTTTGCTTAAATGAGAAGACGCTTTACATTTATTGTTGTACCAATTCTTCTTTTTTTGTCAGCGACTTACGCTCTTGGGTACTCATCAATTTTCACAGTGAGCAGTGTTGAGATAGTAGGAATCAAATCCAATGTAAATCCTGGAGTGTTTAAGGGAGAGAAATTAGCTCGCATTGAGCCCAGAGTCATTGCCAGTAAATTTGAAAACCTTGCTTGGGTTAAAAAAGCAGAAGTATCGCGCAATTGGATCAACGGAGTCGTATCAATTCGAATTTTAGAGCGGGAACCTGTTGCGATTTATAGGGGCAAAGCTTTCGATTTGGATGGAAAAACCTTCGAACCTCAAAGTGGCCTGCCTACTGACCTTGTGCAGATCGAGGCAGTGGATGCTGCTTCGGCTTTAGAAGCAATAAATTTTCTCACCAGTTTAGATTCAGAGTTAAGGCAATCTCTGCAAGTAATTAAGGTCCAAAGGGCCGGCTTCTTTGACCTAGTTCTTGCCCAAGACGAACGAACTGTGGAAGTTAAATGGGGATTGAGTGCTGAAAATGAGTTGAAAACGAGGGTTTATAAAACGATCTTTACTCTTCCAGAAAACAGCAAAGTGACAAGAGTTGATCTATCGGCGCCACATGCACCACTGGTTAAATAAAAAATATCTTCACTTTTAATTGTTTTGCGACACGTTAAAGAATTCATGTCGGTGTTTGATAATCACCCTTGCGCGCTTTAAGTTCACCTCATAGAAAATTAGTGAGCCATAACTCTCAAGGTGAGGTTTAAGGTTCATAAGGAGGAAGACTCGTGGCTTCACCACAAAATTATTTGGCTGTCATCAAAGTAGTTGGCATTGGTGGCGGTGGAGTTAATGCAGTCAATCGCATGATTGATGTTGGATTAAAAGGTGTTGAGTTCATTGCAATCAATACCGATGCACAACATTTATTGATGAGTGATGCTGATGTAAAACTTGATATTGGTCGCAAAACAACTCGCGGTCTTGGTGCAGGTATGGATCCTGACAAAGGACGCGAAGCTGCACTTGATCATGCAGATGACATTGAAGAGATTCTCCGCGGCGCAGACATGGTATTTGTGACAGCAGGAGAGGGTGGCGGTACTGGCACAGGAGCAGCTCCTGTAGTTGCAAAGATTGCTCGCGAGATTGGCGCACTAACAATTGGAGTTGTAACTCGTCCATTTTCATTTGAAGCAAAACTTCGTTCAGAGCAAGCAGATGTTGGAATTGAAGCATTGCGTGAAGAAGTAGATACATTAATTGTAATTCCTAATGATCGCCTTCTTGCAATCTCAGATCGTCAAATAACTTTGGCAGATGCATTTAAGAGTGCCGACCAAGTACTTCTTTCAGGAGTTCAAGGTATCTCTGAAATCATTACTCAACCTGGACTTATCAATTTAGATTTTGCAGATGTAAAAGCAGTTATGTCTGGTGCAGGGTCGGCCTTAATGGGCATTGGTTCTGCTCGTGGTGAAAACCGAGCAATGCGTGCTGCAGAGCTTGCTATTTCTAGTCCGTTACTCGAAGCCTCTATAGATGGTGCGATGGGGGTACTGCTTTCAGTCTCAGGTGGTTCGGATTTAGGTTTATTTGAAGTTAATGAGGCGTGCGAACTAGTTCAATCTGTCGTGCATCCAAATGCAAAATTCATATTTGGAACCACAATTGACGATGCTCTTGGTGATGAAATACGCATCACCGTGGTGGCAGCTGGTTTTGAGGGTGGACAGCCAAAGAAGGTCGCGACACCATCATTTGATGCAGCCACATTAGGGGGAGTAGCAGATCCAATTTCTGCCAATGATCCATTGGCAGTTGCTCTTGATTTAGATAATGAGTCGCCAAAGCGCCGTGTGACCTTTGAAGAGTTAGTCGCTGAAGATGAGATCGATATTCCTGACTTCATGAAGTAAAGGAATCTGGCTTTGTCTTATTTTTTTACTGATCGGACTGGAGGTTTCAGTTCGGGAAGTTTTGAGTCACTTAATTTTGCCGGTCATGTTGGGGATGATCCGGCCTGCGTTAAGTCAAACCGGGTAACTCTTGTAAACACACAATTTATGAACCAAGTTCATGGCGACAAAGTGGAAGTGGTTTCACATTACAGCGATGTTGATCCGACATGTGATGCGTTAGTTACAACTAATCCAGATCTATCTTTGGCGGTCATGGTTGCAGATTGCATTCCCCTATTACTGATCTCAGATGCAGTAGTGGGAGCAGTGCATGTTGGCCGGGCTGGTTTAGTAAATGGGATTGCAAATCACACTCTTGCGGTTATGAGAAATCTTGGTGCCAGAAATATTCATGCTGTTTTGGGACCATCAATTTGTGGAAAGTGTTATGAAGTTCCGATTCAACTGCAGGCAGAAGTCAGTGCAATTCATCCAGATTCTTACTCCACAACCCGACATTCCACGCCGGCGCTAGATCTTCAAGCTGGACTAGTTGCGCAGTTAATCTCACAGGATGTTGGTTTTGAAGCATCAACTGTGTGCACAATGGAGAACTCTTTGTATTTTTCTCATCGAAGAGATAATCCAACCGGTCGCTTTGTTGGGGTGGTAAAGATATGAATAGAAAAAGTGAGATTACAAGAAACCTAGATGAGGTCAAAGAAAAGATCTCGGTGGCGGCAGATCATGAAGTGGTTTTGATTGCGGTCACAAAGAGTTTTCCAGCCAGCGATGTGGAGATTTTGAGTGAGTTAGGGATTAAGAATTTTGGTGAGAATCGCGATGCTGAGGGTGTTGAAAAATCGCAGGTGGTTGCCGGTACTTGGCATTTTCAGGGACAAATCCAAAGCAATAAACTGAAATCAATCACATCTTGGGCATCTGTTATTCACTCATTAGATGATCTGAGGCATTTTGAATTGATCGAAAAATATGCTCCCCATCCACTTTCAATATTTCTTCAGGTCTCACTCGATGGTGCTCATCATCGTGGGGGAGCAGGGATTAAAGATCTTTACACTTTGGCCACGGCGATAGAAAACTCTTCAAAACACTCATTACTGGGGATCATGGCGGTTCCTCCGCTTTCAGTGCCGACTCTTTCTGCTTATGAGCAGTTACAGCAGATTCACATGGATTTTAAGAAAGAGTTTCCTGGGGCTCCAGCGCTATCTGCGGGTATGAGTGGTGATTATGAGATGGCCATTTCACACGGTGCGACACATGTGCGTATTGGCTCGTCAATACTCGGTTCCCGCTCACCCCAGAGGTAACCTTTTCTCATGTCTAATGCAATCCGCCGTGTCGCTAATTACTTGGGTTTAATGGATGAGCCGGAATTTGATACCGCGCAAGCACCAGCTAAATCAACTGGTGATGTTCGCATTAAAAGCCGTGAACTTCGTCCAGTACCAACTGCCCGCAGTGGTGAAGTAGTTCAATCAGCACCACAGCTTGATCTTCCAGTTTTAGATCGCATCATTACGTTGCATCCACGTTATTACAACGAAGCCCGCACGATTGGCGAGCATTACCGTGAAGGTAATCCAGTCATCATTAACTTGACCGAAATGGATGAGTCAGAACACAAGCGTCTTGTAGATTTTGCAAGTGGTCTTGCTTTTGGATTGCACGGAACAATCGAGCGAGTAACAAAGAAAGTCTTTCTACTCTCACCTGCAAACGTTTCTGTAAGTAGCGAAGACAAGTCAGCAGCTGCGCAAGCAAGTTTTTTTAATCAGAGCTGATCATGTTGAGCGTGGGCTCACTGCTAGCCAATATCTTGCAGTTATTTCTCTTTGCCTTGCTTGGGCGCCTCATCTTTGATTACGTGCAGATGTTTTCTAAAACATGGCGTCCTCGTGGGCTGGTTCTCTATTTAGTAGAGGCTATATATACGATCACAGATAAGCCAATGCAGTTTGTTGGAAGATTTGTACCACCACTTCGCTTAGGTGCAATAAGTTTAGATATGAGTTTTATAGTTCTCTTCTTTGGAACTCAACTCTTAATTGGCTTGGTTAGACAACTTTAGTCTTTTTCAAAACTACTTCTAAGCCTATTTCTTTATCGCTAATGGAAAGTGTTGAATCGTGCACCATGCTTACCGCAAGGATTTCGGTTTCGATCCGATGCTGATCACTTCCGATAGCTTCCACAATCTCCGGAACACCATTCCAAGAAACTTCTATTCGATCTGAAATATCAAATCCATCACTCTTTCTTCGTTCCTGAATAAAGCGGATAACCTCACGAACATTGCCAGCTAAAATCAATGCCGGAGTTAGTTCAAGATCGAGTGCAACACTCTCACCATCATGTGAGGAGACGCTCCAACCTGATTTTGGAACCTCGGTTACGACTAGATCTTCTAGGCTAATTGTCCACTCGCCAACTGTTGTCGATCCTTTTGTGCGGAGTGTTTTAACAAGTTCCGTTGGCTCAACATTGGCAATTGCTTTTGCGATCTCTTGAACTGCCCCACCAAATTTTGCTCCGAGCGTCTTGAAATTAGCTTTAACGCTAACATCGACCAAATCGCCATCGGCATTGGCAATGTCTGCTAATTCGATCACATTTAACTCATCTGCGATCTGTTCTCGCATCTGCTCTGGAAGATCCGACCAACCTTTTGCAGCAATTAACGCTCGCCCTAGGGGCTGTCTAATTTTTACTCCAGATTCTGCGCGCGTAGCCCGGCCTAGTTCAACAATTCGACGAGTCAGTTCTACTTGAGCACCAAGTTCGCGATTGATGTGGTTCTCATTGGAGACAGGAAAATCTGAAAGGTGAACAGACATTGGCGCCGAAGCATCTGTAGGTCTTACTAGCTCTTGCCAGACATGTTCGGTAATAAAAGGAACAAGGGGAGATAGCAATTGAGTCAGAGTTACTAGGCACTCATGCAAGGTTGCCAGAGCTGCGACATCTCCATCCCAAAAACGACGGCGTGAGCGCCGGACATACCAGTTGGAGAGATCATCAATAAATCTGGCTAATTCGCGTCCAGCAACTTGAGAATCAAAAGATTCTAATGCGTTATCAACATTTGCAATCAAAAGATTGAGTTCAGAGACGATCCATTTGTCCATTAATGGGCGATCAGTCAAGGGCGGTGTTTGCGAAAGTTCAAAATTGGAGGCTTTTGCATACAAAGCATGGAAAGAAACTGTGTTCCAATATGTCAACAGTGTTTTTCGAACAACTTCATTTAAGTTCTCATGTCCAACACGTCTTGCAGACCATGGTGAACCAGCTGCCAACATGTACCAGCGAACCGCATCAGCGCCATGCTGATCCATTAACGCCATAGGCTCCAGCACATTTCCTAAGTGCTTACTCATCTTGCGTCCATCTTTATCTAAGATGTGGCCAAGACACAGAACTGTTTTGTAAGAGGATTGATCAAATACCAACGTTCCAATTGTCATGAGGGTATAAAACCAACCTCGAGTTTGATCTATTGCTTCGCAGATAAAATCAGCAGGGTAGGAAGCTTTGAATTTTTCACCAGAGCCTTCTTTATGCGGATATCCCCACTGCGCAAAGGGCATTGCTCCTGAGTCATACCAACAATCGATCACTTCAGGAACTCGAACCATTGTTGAGTCACACTCACTGCATGCAAACGTAATATCATCAACAAAGGGTCTATGTGGATCTAAATTGGAAAGTTCTTGGCCTGCTAACTCACCTAACTCTTTGAGTGAATCAACGCAGATTTCATGTTTATTTTCACAGCGCCAGATAGGCAGCGGAGTACCCCAATAACGATTTCTTGAAAGAGCCCAATCGATGTTGTTGTTTAGCCAATCACCATATCGGCCCTCCTTGATTGTTTCAGGATGCCAATTTGTTGATGCATTTTCTCTAAGGAGTGCATCTTTTATTGAGGTAGTCCGGATATACCAAGAAGGTTGGGCGTAATACATTAGTGCAGTGTGACAACGCCAGCAGTGCGGATAAGAGTGTTCATATTGTTGGTGCTTATAAAGGGCGCCTTTTGCTTTGAGCTCTTTTACTAACGGTTTGTCTGCATCCTTGAAGAAAAGCCCACCCACCACAGGAATCTCTTTGAGGAAAGTTCCATCGGGTGCAATTGGGTTTACTACAGGCAGTCCATAGCTACGGCAGACTGCTAGATCGTCAGCACCGAAAGCGGGGGATTGATGGACTAGTCCAGTTCCATCCTCAGTAGTGACATATGTTGCAAGGACTATGTAGTGGGCATCTGGAATTTCTACATAATCAAATGGTCTTTGGTAGGTAGTTTTTTCGAGATCTTTTCCTAGAAGAGTTTGAAGTATCTTCTTCTCACCCTTGACACTCTCCATCAACGCTTTAGCGACAACAAGTACTTCATCATCTTGCTCTTCAACGCTTACCTTTATAACTACATATTCAACCTCTGGGTGAACTGCGATTGCAGTATTTGAAACCAAAGTCCATGGAGTTGTAGTCCACACAAGAAAACTTGCCTTTAACTCTTGCAATGGACCTGAGGTCACAGGAAAGCGAACAAATACAGATGGATCAATAACCGTCTCATAACCCTGGGCTAATTCATGATCTGAAAGTCCAGTTCCACAGCGCGGACAATATGGGGCAACGCGATGATCTTGAACTAGTAAACCTTTTTTCCAAATTTCTTTGAGTGACCACCAAACTGATTCAACATATTCAGGTGACATCGTCCAGTAAGCCTTATCAAAATCTACCCAAAAACCCATACGGTCTGTCATGTCTGTAAATGCACTCACATGGCGTTGAACTGATTCACGACACTTGTCATTAAATTGGGAGATGCCAAATTTTTCGATATCACCTTTACCAGTAAATCCAAGTTCTTTTTCTACTGCGATTTCAACTGGTAAACCGTGACAGTCCCACCCTGCTTTTCTCTCTACGTACTTACCCTTCATTGTATGAAAACGAGGGAAGACATCTTTAAAGACTCGAGCTTCAATGTGGTGTGTACCAGGCATTCCATTTGCAGTAGGTGGGCCTTCATAAAAAGTCCAGACTGGTCCCTCTTCTCGAGAGTTAACTGTTTTTTCGAAGATTGAGTTTTCGCGCCAGAACTTGAGAATGTTATGTTCGACAGCAGGCAGATCTACTGCGGCAGAGATCTGGCGAAATGACATTAAAAAACCCCCAGAGAAAATAATCTGGAGGGACGAAACCTGCACATACAGTTTTCGCGGTACCACCCACCTTGTGTTTGCACCTTGGTGCAATCACCACTTTAAGTTCCCACTAGCTAGTTCTAGGTGGACCCTTTAAAAAGGACCACTTCTTCTAGCAGGCTCGTGAGGTGATAGCCCCGTCAATGCCACGTATGTGAGGCCCTTAGTCTAGATGATGGCTTGAATATAAATTGCATCGTGGCGAAATTGGCAACACAGGGCTAATCGGCATAGGGTTCGCGACATGCCAAACAAGCCTGCTAAGAAAGTAGTATCGAAGAAGGCGGGAGCAAAGAAAGCCGCCCCTGCCAAAAAGGCTGTTAAAAAGGCTGTTAAGAAAGCAGTTAAAAAAACAACACCAAGTAAGAAGCCGATCAAGAAGGCAGTTCCCGTAAAAAAAAACGGCGAAGAAGGCAGTAGCAAAGAAAGCCGCCCCTGCCAAAAAAGCGAGTATTAAGAGCATTCCGGTAAAGAAGACGTCAGGAAAAGGTTTTCCATCGAAAACAACATTAACGGTTGATGAAAAATCCCAAACCGTTTCAGTCTCAACGGTGACCGCAACTGTTGTAGCGCCTGTTGTAGAAGAACGACGCCTTGTAATGCCTCCTCCGCCGCGCCCTGTTAAGAGTGGTAAAAAGATTGCGCCCCTTAAGCCAATAAAAGTTGCTCCAGTTCCTGTTGTCGCAACTGATGCAGAAACACCATGGTCTGCAGCAGAGCTTAAATCTGTAAGAGCAGAGATTTCCAAAGAACTGGATAGATTGCGCAAGGAGCTAGCTGTTGTTGAGTTAGAGATGGATGAGCTCATTCAGGAATCTGGTGAGGGCGCTGGCGACGATCAGGCCGATGCAGGAACTAAAACTTTCGAACGCGAACACGAGATGTCGTTAGTGATCAATGCTCGTGACATGGTCCTTCAGACCGAGCGTGCTTTAGAGAGAATAGATTCTAAGAACTACGGAAACTGCGAAGAGTGCGGTTCTCCTATTGGGAAAGCACGCCTTCAAGTGTTTCCGCGTGCAACGTTGTGCATGCTGTGTAAGCAGAAGGAAGAGCGGCGCTAACTGTGCAATATTGGCGCACACTTTATGGTGTTGCCTGGTTTGTTTGGGTTCTAGATCTAGCAACCAAGTTATGGGCGGTAAGTACGCTTTCGGATCGCTCCAACATCAAAGTCCTCGGCGATTTCTTTCAACTCACACTTGTGCGAAATCCCGGTGCAGCATTTTCTGTTGCAGAAGGAGCGACGGTCTTTTTAACGCTCTTTGGATTTTTAGTCATGGCAGTAATTTTTTATTATTCAACAAGGATTACTTCAAAAGGTTGGTCGGTTGTACTGGGTCTTGCAATGGGTGGGATTCTTGGTAATTTAGTTGATCGCATATTTCGTGAGCCTGGAGTCTTCAGAGGTCATGTTATTGATTGGCTTCAGATTCCTAATTGGCCAGTATTTAATATCGCAGATTCTGCAATAGTGGCTGCAGCTGCGATTTCAATGATTCTTTCGCTGCGAAATATTCCGCCTATAACAAGAGTAAAGTCAGATTCATGACCCAAAGAGAGATACGAACACTGTCAGTTCCTGAAGGAGTTGCTGGAGAGCGCATCGATAGTGCTTTGACTCGAGTGCTTGGACTTTCTCGAACCTCGGTGGTCAAACTGCTTGAAGACGGTGACATCACAACAAATGGCAAGGTTATGCCAAAGTCAGATCGAGTCATAGCCGGACAAATCATCGAAGTTTTAATGCCCGCGCCAATTAATAGCGAACCAATACCTCTGACGCCATTAGAAGGATTGAGCATTATTTATGACGATAACGACATTGTTGTTATCGATAAGCCTGTGGGATGTGCGGCTCATCCAAGTCCTGGATGGACTGGTCCTACTGTTGTCGGGGCCTTAATGGCAGCTGGATACTCGGTTTCAACTTCTGGCCCAGCAGAAAGACAGGGAATAGTTCATCGTTTAGATGTTGGTACCAGTGGCTTAATGATCGTTGCTAAAAGTGATCAAGCTTTTCATGCACTGAAAGATGCATTTAGAAATAGAACTGTTTCCAAGATTTATCACGCACTCGTGCAGGGGCACATGGATCCATCGACAGGAACAATTGATGCACCTATTGATCGACACCCAAAAGAAGATCATCGCTTTGCAGTTGTGGCAACAGGAAAAGAATCCATTACTCACTATGAAGTGATGGAGTTCTATCGGGCAGTATCAATGGTAAAAATCGAATTAGAAACTGGCAGAACTCATCAGATCAGAGTGCACTTTTCTGCCTTGCATCATCCGCTGGTAGGGGATACGACATATGGGGCCGATCCGGTTTTAGGCAAAAGCCTAGGGATGTCTAGACCATGGCTACATGCAGCAGAGCTATCTTTTTCCCATCCAGTTACGCAGGCCAAACTCAACTTTAAAGCCCCGTATCCCTCCGATCTCACAGGCTCACTGGCGTTGCTTTCTGACGCAGTTCTGCCATAGCCACTAATCTCGCCAATCATGTCCAACAACGATAAAGATAGCTTCGTACATCTGCACGTACACACCGAGTACTCAATGCTCGATGGTGCTGCACGAATAAGTGAGTTGATGGCAGAAGTTAAATCTCAGTCCATGCCAGCTATCGCAATGACAGATCACGGCAATGTTTTTGGTGCATTTGAATTCTATAAAGCAGCTAAGAAAGCCGATGTAAAACCGATTATTGGAATTGAAGCTTACGTTGCACCAGAGTCGCGCTTTGATAAGAAGCGCGTTCAGTGGGCTAGTGGCGGAGAAGATGATGTATCTGGAGGTGGGGCCTATACCCACATGACTATTTTGGCGGAAAACAATGAAGGACTTGCAAATTTATTTCGTCTTTCCTCACTTGCATCTCTAGAAGGTTATTACTACAAGCCACGAATGGATCGCGAACTTTTGGCAAAACACTCACAAGGCTTGATTGCTACAACCGGATGTCCTGGCGGAGAGATTCAAACCAGACTTCGAATGGGTGCTTATAAAGAAGCGCTCAAGGCAGCTAGTGATTTTCGAGATATCTTCGGAAAAGAAAATTATTTTTTGGAAGTTATGGATCATGGAATTGAAGTCGAAGCTCGAGTTAAGGATGATCTACTTCGTCTAGGAAAAGAGCTAGGTATTCCATTCCTGGCAACAAACGACTTGCACTACACCTTGCAGGCAGATGCGCCAGCACACGAAGCACTACTTTGTGTTCAGTCAGGTTCAACATTGGCTGACCCAAAGCGCTTCAAGTTTGATAATGACTCTTTCTATGTAAAAACCCCAGCCCAAATGAGAGAGCTCTTTAAAGATCTTCCAGAAAGTTGTGATAACACCTTACTTATTGCCGAAAGATGTAATGTCACATTGCGAGAGGGAGAGAATCTACTTCCACAGTTTGAAGTTCCATCCGGTGAGACTGAAGATACTTGGTTAAAAAAACAAGCGCAGATCGGATTAAAAGAGCGAATGGGCTCACGGATCACTCCGGCACACGAGGCTCGACTGACCTATGAACTTGGTGTTATGGAGAAGATGGGATTTCCAGGTTACTTCCTCGTGGTTGCGGATTTGGTTGCGCATGCAAAGAAAGTTGGTATCCGAGTAGGGCCAGGTAGAGGATCAGCAGCAGGATCATTGGTTGCATATTCGTTGGGAATCACAGGATTAGATCCAATCGAACACGGCCTACTTTTTGAGCGCTTCTTGAACCCAGAACGTATTTCGATGCCTGATATTGACTTGGACTTCGATGAACGTCGTCGAAGTGAAATGATTCGTTATGCAACCAATAAATATGGTGAAGATCGCGTTGCACAGATCATTACGTACGGAACTATTAAGTCTAAGCAGGCGATCAAAGATTCAACTCGTGTATTGGGCTATCCATATGTAATCGGTGAGAAGTTAACCAAGGCGCTGCCACCATCTGTAATGGGTAAAGACATTTCTTTATCGGGAGTTTTTGATCCTAAAGATGAGCGCTATGCAGAGGCTGGAGAGTTTCGCTCACTCTATGAATCCGACTCTGACTCAAAGCGAGTAGTTGATACAGCTCGTGGCCTTGAGGGGCTAAAGCGTCAATGGGGAGTTCACGCAGCTGGAGTAATTCTCTCCCGCGAACCTTTACTTGATGTTATTCCAATTCATCGTCGTGAAGCAGACGGGGCAATAATCACTCAGTTTGATATGGGTGCGTGTGAGGCTACAGGGCTACTCAAGATGGATTTCTTGGGCCTTAGAAACTTATCGGTTCTAGATGATTGTCTACTTAATATAAAAGCTAATCAAGGTATCGATGTTGTATTAGAAGATTTAACCTTAGATGATCCCAAAACATACCAACTACTCAGCCGCGGAGAGACTTTAGGTGTATTCCAACTCGACGGTGGGCCAATGAGGGCGTTACTGAAAAGTTTGTCACCAGATTCTTTCCAGGATATCTCTGCGGTAATTGCGCTTTATCGCCCTGGTCCTATGGGGGAGAACTCTCATAATTTGTATGCTGATCGTAAAAACAAACGCAAGCCCGTTGAGCCTATTCATAATGAACTTTCTGATTCTTTACAAGAGATTCTTGGTGATACCTATGGGTTGATTGTTTATCAAGAACAGGTAATGGCTATTGCGCAAAAAGTTGCAGGGTTTTCACTTGGTCGAGCAGATCTTTTGCGTAAGGCTATGGGTAAAAAGAATAAAGAGATTCTTGATAAAGAGTATGTCCCATTCGAAGCAGGTATGAAGGCCAATGGATTCTCAACGGCTGCAATCAAGCGTCTTTGGGACACACTCATTCCATTCTCTGATTATGCTTTTAACCGTGCCCACTCTGCAGGTTATGGAGTCGTCTCGTATTGGACTGCATATCTAAAGGCTAACTATCCGACTGAATATATGGCTGCATTGTTAACTTCTGTCAGAGATGACAAAGACAAATCTGCGCTTTATCTTTCAGAGTGCCGTCGCATGGGAATTAAAGTTCTACCGCCAGATGTCAATGAATCTGATGCCGAGTACACACCTCGTGGAGTAGATATCCGTTTCGGATTGGCTGCGATTCGAAATGTGGGTGAAGGTGTTGTTGGCTCCATAAAAACTGCGCGCGGAGCAAAAGGTAGATTTACATCCTTTGGAGATTTCCTAGCAAAGGTAGATGCTCAAGTCTGCAACAAAAAAACAATTGAATCTTTAATTAAAGCTGGCGCATTTGGTTCATTAGGCTCTACCAGAAAGGGACTTATAGCCGTTCACCTGGAAGCTATTGATTCGGTGATTGAATCAAAGCGAGCCGAAGCAATTGGGCAATTTGACCTTTTTGGTGGAGAAGAAGTAACTGCAGTTTCAGGGTTGGATATTGAAATTCCTGAAGGTGAGTGGGAAAAATCAATACTTCTTTCATATGAAAGAGAGATGTTAGGGCTTTATGTATCTGATCATCCTCTCCTTGGCGTAGAGCATGTGTTGCGCGCTAACACAGATCTGACTATCAGTGAGTTAGTTGATGATGGGGCACAGCATGAATCGATTGTGACAATTGGCGGTCTGATAACAAGCGTTGTCAGAAAAGTTTCGCGTCAAGGCGCATCGTGGGCCGTTGTAACAGTAGAAGATTTAGAGGGATCGTTAGAAGTTCTATTCTTTGCAAATACTTATAATCAATACTCAATCACACTTACTGAAGATCGAATAGTCACAATTCGAGGCAGAGTTGATCGGCGTGAGGATGCATTGCGGTTTACCGCACTTGAGATGTCGACTCCTGATATCAAATCTGCTCCAGTTGGTCCGCTAGTGATTAGCCTTCCTATTGCTCAATGCACTCCACCAGTTGTTGAGCGAATAAAAGAGATTCTCAGATCACATCCCGGAAAGCGAGAAGTACATCTTCAGTTGCGTGAAAACGGTGGCAGCACCGTCATGAAAGTTGATGCGTTAATCACTGCCTCACCTAGCCTGAGCGCAGATTTGAAATCAATTTTGGGACCCAACTGCTTAGTGTAGAAACCATCGACGAGAACTAACCTCTAGCCGATACGATTACCGCATGATTCGCACCGTTGACCTACGCGGAAAGGCGCTATCAAAGGCGGGATATATCTCCCAACTGCCTCGAGCTAGTTTTAATATCGATCAAGCTCTAGAACTAATACACCCGATCTTACAAAGAGTAAAAAACGGTACAGAGTTAGATTTGCTAGAGCTAGCTCAAGAATTCGATGGCATAAGGCCGACTGCAATAAGAGTGCCGCAATCAGATTTGGATTCTGCTTTACAAAATTTAGATCCTAAAGTCCGTGAAGCTTTAGAGCTCTCAATTGGTCGTATCAAGAAAGTTCACAATGACCAAGTAAGAAGTGAAAAAACTACAACACTGGTTGAAGGTGCAACTGTCACGGAAAGATGGATACCAGTAGATCGTGTTGGACTCTATGTTCCTGGAGGCCGCGCTGTCTATCCAAGCAGCGTGATGATGAATGTTATTCCGGCACAGATCGCTCAGGTCAGATCAATAGCCGTGGCCTCTCCACCTCAAAAAGAGTATGGCGGTTTGCCTCATCCAACAATTCTTGCCACGTGTGCACTTTTGGGAGTTACAGAGGTATATGCAGTTGGCGGAGCGCAAGCAATCGCCCTTTTTGCTTATGGAATGGAAGGTCTCTGCGAAAAAGTTGATTTAGTTACGGGCCCTGGAAATATTTATGTTGCCGCCGCAAAGAGAGCGTTGCGGGGTTTGATCGGGATTGATTCAGAGGCTGGACCAACTGAGATTGCAATATTGGCAGATTCCACAGCGCTACCAAGTGACGTTGCTTCGGATTTAATTAGTCAGGCAGAACACGATGTGATTGCTGCAGCGATTTTAGTAACAGATTCATTCCAACTGGCTGAAAAGACTGCAGAAGAGTTAAAAGTTCGAGTTGCAGCAACTAAACACTCAGATCGTATTCGACAGGCTCTATCGGGTGTGCAATCCGCGATTGTTTTAGTTGATGACATGAATCAGGGGATAGATGTAGTAAATGCATATGCAGCCGAACACCTTGAAATTCAATGTAGCGATGCTCGCCAAGTTTCTACCAAGATAAGAAATGCAGGTGCTGTGTTTATTGGACGATTTACACCAGTGTCATTGGGTGATTATTCAGCTGGATCAAACCATGTCTTGCCAACGGGTGGATGTGCATGTCACTCAAGTGGATTATCAGTACAAAGTTTCTTACGTGGCCTGCATTTTGTCGAGTATTCGCAAGATGCATTTAGTCAGATTGCAGAAACAGTTGTAACACTTGCCAATGCAGAAGATTTACCGGCCCATGGTGAAGCGATGCTCGCACGATTTGAGAAGTTGCTATGAGTTGGCCAACCTGGTTACCTCTTCGTGAGAATCTGCGATCACTTTCACCCTACGGTGCTCCTCAAGTTCCTGCTCAGGCTTTTCTCAATACAAACGAAAATCCATACCCACTCTCTGACCAATTGCAGGAGGCAATAACTCAAGCGGTCTCTCATGTTGCCGCCCAACTCAATCGCTATCCCAATCGAGATGCTGAAAAACTGCGCAACAAATTAGCAAGCTATATCAATGGATTGAGTAAAACAGGTTTTACATTCAACAATATTTGGGTAGCTAATGGCAGCAATGAAGTTATTCAATCAATCTTTTTAGCCTTTGGACAGCGCGCAGCCTTGGGTTTTACTCCTTCATATTCAATGCACGCCCTCATAGCAAGAGTCAGCAATACTCCTTGGATCGATGGTTCGCGTAATTCAGATTTTTCGCTAAATACCCAGGATGCAATAGCTCAGATTCAACAACATAAACCGACATTAACATTTATCACAACACCCAATAATCCAACCGGTGGAGCAATTTCAATTACGCAGATCGCAAAGATTGCTGAAGCAGTTAAAGATGTCGGAGGTCTTTTAATTATCGATGAGGCCTACGCTGAGTTTTCTGAGCAGGTCTCTGCTGTTACGTTGATTTCGAAAAATCCACATGTAGTGGTTATTCGAACGATGAGTAAAGCCTTTGCTTTTGCTGGTGCTCGAGTTGGATATTTAGTGGCAGATCCCAAAGTTATAGATGCCATGATGATCGTTCGACTGCCTTATCATTTAAGTTCGATTACACAGGCTGTTGCTGAAGTAGCCTTGGATTTCAAGGATGAGCTGTTAGCCGGAGTAGGTACATTAATTGAGTCCAGAGATTTAATGATTGATGCACTAGCCTCCCTTGGCCTAAGAACTGTCGAAAGCGAAGCCAACTTCATTTTGTTTACGGGCTTCTCACAAGATGCCAAGCAGTTATGGTCGGATTTACTCAAAAGGGGTGTTCTGATTAGAGATGTGGGATTATCGGGCCACCTTCGAGTGACAATTGGCAATGAGGCCGAAAATACATTGTTTATAAATGCCCTAAAGGAACTGATCTAAAGGAGAAATCGATGAGAACAGCACGCGTAGAGAGAAAAACTAAAGAGTCACATGTCATCGTCGAATTAAATTTAGACGGTCAAGGTGTTATAGATGTTTCCACGGGTGTGCCATTTTTTGACCACATGATGTCCCAACTTGGTAAACATTCTGGTTTTGATTTAATGATCAAGACAACAGGTGATGTTGAAGTCGATTCACATCACAGCGTTGAAGACACCTCACTAGCATTTGGTCAAGCTTTGCGTGAGGCCCTTGGCGAGAAAATAGGAATTCGCCGTTTTGGAGACTCTATGGTGCCTCTTGATGAAGTTTTGGTTCAAGCAGCAGTAGATCTTTCAGGGCGTCCATATCTTGTTCACCGCCAACCAGAGATCGTGGAATTAATTGGTACTTTCGATACAACTCTTGGTAAGCACATTTGGGAATCAATTGTTGCTGAGGCGCGAATTGCATTGCATATTCGTGTTCTAGAAGGTCGAAATGCACACCATGTATTTGAAGCTCAGTTCAAAGCTGTGGCAAGAGCGCTTCGTGATGCGGTTTCACTCGATGGCAGAGTGGCAGGAATTCCTTCAACAAAGGGTTCTCTTTGATCGCAATTCTTGATTATGGATCTGGAAATTTACGATCTGCCGAACGTGCATTTGCAACATCTGGTCAGGACGTTGTTGTTACCTCCAATCCTGTGGTGGCGTTAGAAGCAGATGGCTTAGTTGTACCTGGAGTTGGGGCTTTTTCATCATGTATGGATGGAATCAATGCGATAGATGGCGCCTCAATCGTACGAGAGCGTTTAAAGAAAGAGCGTCCAGTGCTCGGCATTTGTATTGGAATGCAGATCTTATTTGCACATGGAACAGAGGGAACAGAAAATAGTGAGAAATCGCCTCATGAGGGTATAGGTGTATTCGAAGGAATTGTTGATCGGCTACAAGCACCGATACTTCCTCACATGGGTTGGAACACAGTAGAGGCCGATCCACAATCGCTTCTTCTGAAGGGAATAGAAGATCAGTCATTTTATTTTGTCCATTCTTATGCAGCTAAATCCCCAGTAGGCAAGGTTCAAAGTTGGAGCGTTTACGGAGAAAGGTTTCTTTCAGTAGTTGAAGATGAATATCTCAGTGCAACTCAGTTTCATCCAGAAAAATCTGGAACTGCAGGCCTTGCCTTAATCAAGAATTGGATTGGTTCGCTATGAGCAGTTTTTATCTACTTCCGGCCGTTGACGTAAAGGACGGTCGCGCAGTTCGCCTAGTGCAAGGAGAGATTTCTCAAGAGAGTATCTACGGTGCACCTTTGGATGTTGCGTTAGATTTTCAATCTGCTGGTGCAACGTGGCTGCATTTAGTTGATTTAGATGCTGCGTTTGGTCGTGGAGAAAACTCAGAGATTTTGGCCGAAGTTGTAGGTAGGTTAGATATTGATGTCGAACTTTCAGGTGGTATTCGAGACGACGCATCGCTTTCCAGAGCGCTAGCAACTGGTTGTCGCAGAGTAAATCTAGGAACTGCAGCGCTAGAGAATCCAGAGTGGACAGCTCGCGTAATTGCAGAACACGGCGACCGAATCGCAGTTGGGCTAGATGTTCGCGGTCAAACCCTTGCTGCCAGAGGGTGGACACAAGAAGGTGGAGATCTTTTCGAAACTATTTCACGTTTAGAAAAAGATGGTTGCTGCCGATATGTTGTCACTGATGTTGCAAAAGATGGAACTTTAATGGGACCTAATATAGATCTTTTGAAATCAGTATGCGCCGTGACCAATAAACCAGTAATTGCAAGTGGTGGTATTGCAACACTTGATGATATTTCGGCATTAGCCGAACTTGAAAGTATTGGGGTCGAAGGCGCGATTGTGGGTAAGGCTTTATACGCCGGAGCATTTACTTTGGAACAAGCGTTGCAAGTGAGCAAATCCAGTTCAAGGTAGAGAACAGGTAGAGAATTGGTAGAAAAAGTGAACCGTCAAAAAATGTTGAAGGGGGAATAAAGAGAATGTCTCTTTCTGTGCGAATTATTTCCTGCCTAGATGTCACCGACGGGCGAGTGGTTAAAGGTGTGAACTTTACAAATCTTGTTGATGCAGGCGATCCGGTTGAGATGGCATCACTCTATGGGCTTGAAGGTGCAGACGAGTTAACATTTTTAGATATCTCTGCCTCATCATCTGGGCGAGAAACAACGTTAGAGATCGTTCGTAAAACTGCTGAACAGGTTTTCATCCCATTAACTGTTGGAGGCGGCATTCGCTCGGTCAGTGATGTAGATAAGTTACTTCGAGCAGGTGCGGATAAAGTTTCAATTAATACATCAGCTATTGCGCGCCCGGAGCTCATAGCAGAGATAGCAGATCGTTTTGGTTCACAAGTTCTTGTGCTGTCGGTGGATGCAAGACGTGCGCGTACCGAATCAGGTTTTGAAGTAACAACACATGGCGGAAGAGAAAGTTCAGGAATCGATGCTTTGAAGTGGGTTGAAAAAGCCTGCCAGCTTGGAGTTGGTGAGATTTTGTTGAACTCTATGGATGCAGATGGCACCAGAGCCGGATATGACATTGGAATGATCACAGCCGTACGTGAAGTTGCAAAGGTGCCACTGATTGCAAGTGGTGGAGCCGGAGCGCTCTCAGATTTTGCCGCCGCCTTAGATGCTGGAGCCGATGCACTGCTTGCCGCAAGCGTCTTTCATTTTGGAACTCATAGAATTGGCGATGTAAAGACCTATTTAAATAAGCACAATTATCCAGTGCGCAACGTTGTAGTCACATAGGGCAGAATTAACCTATGAGCACATTAGATCCAGCCATCTTAGGGATGCTCAAGGACCCAAATTTACTCATTCCTACAATTGTGCAAGATGACACTTCCTTGCAGGTATTGATGTTGGCCTATTCAAATACCGAGTCATTGGCCTTAACAGTGGAAAGTGGAAATGCTACTTATTGGAGTAGAAGTAGAAATCAATTGTGGGTAAAAGGAGCAACCTCTGGACATGTGCAGTCAGTACGTTCTATTTCATTAGATTGTGATGGCGATGCGATTTTGTTTCGGGTAGATCAAACCGGAGTGGCCTGCCATACCGGCGAAGCTACTTGTTTTCATAAGCCTTTAGGATTAGAGCACTTATGAATTTAGAAGAGTTTCGATCCTACGCAAAAGATTTTAATGTAATTCCTGTCTCTCGTCGCTTACTTGCCGACGGTGAATCACCAGTAGGGGTTTATCAAAAACTCACAAAAAATAGAGAAAATACTTTTTTACTTGAATCTGCCGAACATGATGGAACGTGGGCACGATACTCATTTATCGGAGTTCGAAGCGAAGCGACTTTAAGTGAAAAAAATGGCCTTGCCTATTGGCAGGGAATCGCACCCGCCGGTGCACCTGAAGGAACTGATCCGTTAGCAGCCTTAAAAATCTGCGCGTCACATTTGCGCTCACCTCAAATTCCAGGTTTACCTCCATTAACAAGTGGCCTCGTTGGATTTATGGGATATGACATTGTTCGCCGCTTGGAAAAGCTTCCAAACCTGACCATCAAAGATATCGAACTGCCAGAGCTGTCTTTTATGCTGACAAGTGATCTTGCTGTTTTTGATCACAGTAATGCGACGATAACTCTTATTGCAAATGCCATCAATTGGGATGGAAGCGATGATCGAGTTGATGAAGCTTATGCATCATGTCAGAACAGACTTGATCAAATGGAGTCTGATTTAGCGGCATCACTAAATTCTGAGGTCCAACGAATTCCTGAGTTCACAAAACCTGAGTATGAAGCTAATACTTCGTCAGAGAAGTTCATTTCCAGTGTTTTAAAGATTAAAGAGGAGATTCTTTCAGGGGAGGCTTTCCAAGTAGTGCTCTCTCAACGTTTTTCTATGCAATCGACTGCAGATGCAATGGATGTCTACAGAATGTTGCGTTTGAATAATCCGTCGCCGTACATGTATCTCTTTAGGTTTAGCGATGGGATTGAAATTGTCGGTTCAAGTCCAGAAGCACTTGTTAAAGTAAATCAAAAGGATGTGATGATCCATCCAATTGCTGGAACACGTCGCCGTTCGGCCGATCCACATGAAGATGAAGAGTTGGCCCAAGAACTTTTAGCCGATCCGAAAGAGCGTGCCGAGCATTTGATGTTAGTTGACCTTGGGCGCAATGATTTAGGAAGAGTATGTGCGCCTGGAACTGTGGAAGTTGTAGATTTCATGCACATCGAACGCTATTCACATGTGATGCATATTGTTTCGACTGTTACTGGAAAATTAAAAGAGGCAGCGACGCCAATTGATGCACTCTTCTCAGTCTTTCCAGCTGGCACGTTATCAGGTGCACCAAAACCTAGAGCAATGGAGATTATTGAAGAGCAGGAAAATACTCGTCGAGGAGTGTATGGAGGAATAGTGGGTTACATAGATTTCACTGGAAATCTAGACACTGCTATTGCTATTAGAACAGCATTGATTCTTAATGGAACAGCATATGTTCAAGCAGGTGCTGGGATAGTTGCTGATTCTGATCCAGAGAGTGAAAATCAAGAATGCCACAACAAAGCTGCGGCTGTTTTAACGGCCGTACATGCAGCAAATAGATTAGGTGGTAATTCATGAGCGATTTGATTCCACTTTTCGTCTCTATTGTTCTTGTGATCGCATTAGTCCTTTTACTGAGTTCGAAATTAAAACTTTCTAGTAGATATGAAAGAAAGCCCAGAACTCTAAATTCTTGGAATGCTCAGGATCATGGGATTGACCCAACAGATGATGTGAAGCAATGAGTGCTCTAGATTCAATTATTGCTGGCGTACGGAAAGACTTAGAACAAAGACGTCTACCTATGGGAAAGCTTCTAGAACACCTAGAGAAGGCACCGCCCGTTCGTGACTGCTTGCCGAATTTGCTTTCCGAGGAGATCTCAATCATCTCCGAAATTAAACGTTCTTCACCTAGTAAAGGTTCGCTAGCGCCAATTGATGATGCCGCCGGTTTAGCTGCGCAGTACGAACAGGCTGGGGCAGCTGTGATTAGTGTATTAACAGAACGTCGTCGCTTTGGGGGATCGTTAGATGATTTGGATATTGTAAGAAAAGCAGTTGATATTCCAGTTTTACGTAAGGATTTTATGGTCAGTGAGTACCAGTTCTATGAGGCGCGAGCACATGGCGCTGATGTTGTACTTCTCATTGTTGCAGCACTAAGTCAGAATCAATTAGATGACTATTATCAATTGTCCAAAGAACTTGGAATGAAAGCGTTAGTTGAAGTTCATACCCACGATGAACTTGAAAGAGCTTTGGAGATTTCTCCTGAGATTGTCGGAGTTAACTCACGAAATCTAAAAACATTGGAAGTAGATACTCAAGCATTTTCACAGTTGATCCCGCAGATTCCATCTGGAATTGCTCGGGTGGCAGAGTCTGGTATTTCCAAACGAGATGATGTCGTCTTTGCACAGGAATGCGGGGCCACGGCAATACTTGTCGGAGAGGCTTTAGTGCGCGCACAATCGCCATCTGTTGCGATCAATGAATTGCTCGGTAGGCTTTAGCAGTGGAAACTTTTGATGTGTTAGGTCACTTTGGCCAATATGGTGGAAGATTTGTGCCAGAGGCGCTGATCGGAGCACTAGAGGAACTCGAAGCTGTGCACAATCAAACGCAACAGGACCCAGAGTTTCTCGCTGAGTTAGCAGAACTGCATCGCACCTACACAGGTCGCCCAAGTATTATTACAGAGGCAAAGAGATTTTCAGAGCATGCCGGTGGAGCGCGTATTTTCCTAAAGCGTGAGGACCTTAACCACACTGGAAGCCACAAAATAAATAACGTACTTGGTCAGGCGTTACTAACTAAACGCATGGGCAAAAAAAGAATAATTGCAGAAACTGGCGCTGGTCAACATGGAGTTGCTGCTGCAACAGCTGCAGCACTTATGGGGTTGGAATGCGTTGTTTACATGGGCGAGGAAGATACTCGTAGACAATCTCTTAACGTTGCTCGTATGAAATTATTAGGCGCCGAAGTTGTTGCTGTTACGTCTGGCTCAAAAACATTGAAAGATGCAATCAACGAAGCAATGCGTGATTGGGTAACAAATGTTCACGACACTCATTACATGCTTGGAACAGTTGCTGGACCACATCCATTCCCAACCATGGTCCGTGATTTTCACAAGATAATTGGCGAAGAATCACGCGAGCAGATGTTGGAGTTAACAGGTCGACTTCCAGATGCAGTTCTTGCTTGCATTGGAGGAGGCTCAAATGCAATTGGAATCTTCAATGCATTCATTCCAGATACTGGAGTCAGATTAATTGGTTTAGAGGCAGGTGGCGATGGAGTAGAGACTGGCCGCCATGCAGCGACAATCACGGGCGGTACACCTGGGGTTTTGCACGGAACTCGCTCGTATGTTCTTCAAGATGAAAACGGACAAACAGTTGAGTCCCATTCAATCTCTGCCGGTCTTGATTATCCAGGTGTTGGTCCAGAACACGCGTACTTACACGATCTTGGTCGCGCCGAATATAGAGCTATCAATGATGATGCGGCGATGAATGCATTTGCACTACTGAGCAAAACTGAGGGAATCATTCCTGCGATAGAAACTGCCCACGCCTTAGCTGGTGCTTTGATAATTGGTAACGAACTGGGACCAAAAGCTAACTTGCTCATAAATCTTTCGGGTCGGGGAGATAAAGATGTTCAAACTGCGGCGCAGTATTTTGGGATTCCTCTGTAATGACTGCTTTAGATTCAGTGTTAGCAAAATGTCGAAGTGAAAATCGCGCAGCGCTTATTGCCTACATTCCGGCAGGTTTTCCCTCTAAGCAGGGATGTCACAAAGTTATTCAAGTTTTGGCAGATGCCGGCGTTGACGCAATAGAAATTGGATTTCCATATAGCGATCCTGTTATGGATGGGCCAGTAATTCAAGAGGCAGCAGATATTTCACTCCAAGGCGGGACGCAGGCATCAGATGTATTTGCAGCGTTAAAAACTGCATCGGATACTGGAGTTGCATCTGTTGTTATGACGTACTGGAATCCTATTGAAAGATATGGTGTTGAAAAATTTGCTGCATCAATTTCAGATAATGGGGGATCAGGGGTTATTACTCCAGATTTAACTATTGAGGAATCAAAAGGCTGGTTAGAAGCAACTCAATCACATTCTATTAATCCAATCTACGTTGTTGCACCCAGCACAAAAGATGCGCGTTTAGCCCGTGTAACTTCAGCGACAGGTGGCTTCATTTATGCCGCCAGCTCTATGGGTGTAACTGGCACGAGAGAAACTGTTTCTATTGATGCCAAGGATTTAGTTTCTAGAATTAGAAAAGTAAGTCAACTGCCGATTTGTGTTGGATTAGGTGTTTCAACTCGTGAACAAGCACGATCTCTGGCTGCCTATGCCGATGGCGTAATTGTGGGCTCTGCCTTCATCAAACTTTTACTAAATTCTAAAGATGAACAATCTGGATTAGATGCTGTTTCACATCTTGCCAAGGAATTGGCTTTAGGTGTACGAGAAGGACGATAGGTTACTATTGAGGCCATGTCAGAGCTCCTCGTAGTTAGTGCACGTCGTGTGCGCAATGCATATTTGACCATGCTGGTGTCAGCATCATTGAGTCTGTTTGCTGCGATGATTTTATCGATTGATGCTTTTAAACTGGCCAAAGATGAAAATGTTGATCTCTCTTGCAGCATTAACGCCGTTGTCTCATGTGGCAAAGTCGCACTCTCTTGGCAATCAACGGTTTTTGGGTTCCCTAACTCATTTATTGGATTGATGTTTGAGTCGGCGGTTATCACGATCGCAATTGCAGGATTGATGCAGGTTCGCTTCCCAAATTCGTTAATTAGGATTGCCTTCTTTATTTATTCTGCCGCGTTACTTTTTGCCTTATGGTTATTTTCTCAATCATTTTTTGTAATCAAGGCATTTTGCCCTTGGTGCATGTTGGTTACAGTCTCAACAATCTCAGTCTTTATGAGCATGCTCAGAGTCAATGTGTATCAAAACTCTTTTAATTGGTCAGAGGTCAATCATCAGAGAGTTCTCAGATTTATTCTTCAAGGTCGTGACTATGCGGCTATGTACATCATTTATGCCGTCATCGCCGCGGGCATCATCTGGAAGTACGGAACCTATCTTTTGCCTGACTTTCTCTACAATTAGACCCAAGCATCTTGAGGCAGTGAGAAATCCTTTACTCGAACAAATCCTGAGACGTATTACTAGAGGGCCATCAAATGATGGCCGTTAGTCATATGACTTATTCGGAATTCTTGGGTGGTTTGGATTTGGCCTGGGCAATAATTTATCTATACTTCAACCCTGAATAGGTTTTAGTACGGGTAATTCTAATAATTCGACAGGGGACATCTCATGGCACAGCAAAAAGGTAAAAACGGCGACAATGCAAATCGTTGGATTGTTCTTGCAATGGTTTTGCTTGTAATCGGAACCGGCGTTGCATTTTCGATCATGGGACAGAACAACAAAGAGAATGCACCTTTAGCTGGTCTTGATGGAATCACATTAAAGCCTGCAATTGTTTCCACGATTGACGTGGACAATGGTTCTGCTATTACCTTTAATCCTGGTCTTCCAACTCAGGTTGATGTATGGGAAGACCCTCAGTGTCCTTCATGCAAACGCTTTGAAAATGCGATGGGAGATTACTTAAACTCTTTGGTGCGCGATAAGCAAGCCACTGTGCGATTCCATGTTTTGTCATTTCTTGGTCCTGAATCAGTGCGCTCTGCTAATGCAGCATTTTGTGCAGCCGATGAGAACCAGTTTTTAGATTTTCATGACGCGCTGTACACCGTTGAATCTCCAGGTGAGGGTTCAGGCTTTTTTAGCAGTGAGACTCTCATCAAGATCGGAGAGAAGATCGGCATAAAGTCACCAAAGTTTGCAGAGTGTGTCTCTAATGGATCTAAGGCAGAGCTTGTCCAAGCACACTATGACTCAATGGGTAAATTTGGAGTTCAAGGAACTCCAACTGTGTTTATCAATGGCAAAGTATGGAAGCCAACTTCCGGAGACTTTAATTTAGATGAGTTTCGTTCGGCTGTAGAGGCTGGATAAAGTTTGAACGTTGCCTTCCCAACGCCATCGGTTTCGGCGTTAGAGATTGGACCATTCACAGTTCATTTCTATGCACTCTGCATTATCACGGGTATAGCTGTTGCAATTTGGTTTGGAGATAAACGCTTCAAAGCAAAAACTGCCCACGGTGAATCTGTTGTTGCAGAGGTGGCAATTACAGCAGTTCCGGCAGGAATAATCGGTGGTCGGATCTATCACGTGATTTCATCTCCAGCGGCATATTTTGGAACTAATGGTCAGCCAATAGATGCGTTCAAAATTTGGGAGGGTGGCTTAGGGATTTGGGGTGCGATCTCTATCGGACTTTTTGCGGCTTTTTTGCGGTATCGAATCTTGCAAAAGAAATTAGATCTTCCATCTTTTTCAGTATTTGCAGACAGTCTGGCTCCTGGCATTTTGTTCGCACAGGCAATTGGTCGCTTTGGAAACTGGTTCAATGGAGAACTTTTTGGACGCCCAATAGATACATGGTGGTCATTACAAGTCCCACTCCAATATCGACCAGATGGTTATAAACAATTCGAAAGTTTTCATCCCACATTTTTGTATGAGGCGATTTGGTGTTCACTTGTGGCCGTTGCGCTTATTTACTTTGGTAAGCGATTAAAGCCTGGTCAGAGTTTTGCGGCCTACGTTGTTGCCTACTGCTTCGGACGTGTGTTTATTGAGTTAATTCGAATTGATGTTGCCAACACGATCGCTGGAGTTAGAGTAAATGTGTGGGTAAGCATGGTTGTTGGTGGGCTTTGCCTAGCCTATTTTCTGCGTGCCGCTAAGGAGAGAACAAAGTCTTAATGTAGGCTGATAATCATGAGCCTAGAAGATGTCTATCGGCGCAACTTACAACACCGCACACATCGTGCCGGATGGTTACGTGCTGCAGTTCTTGGCGCAAATGATGGATTGGTCTCCACCGCTGCCTTAATGATTGGTGTTGCCGCTGCGGGAAAAAATGACTTTCTCTTAACTGCAGGAGTTGCCGGAATTACTGCAGGTGCAATGTCTATGGCAGTTGGCGAATATGTCTCAGTCAGATCTCAAAATGATGTTGAAGAGTCTGATCGGCTTTTGGAGATGGAGCATTTAGCCACTGATCCAGAATCAGAATTAATTGAGTTGCAACATATTTATATTCAACGTGGACTTACTCCAGAATTAGCGATGCAAGTTGCACAACAGATGCATCAGAAAGATGCGTTAGAAGCACATTTGCGAGATGAACTTGGTCAGCATCCACACACTAAAGCCAGGCCAATCCAAGCAGCAATTGCATCTGCAATCTCTTTTACAGCAGGTGGCCTGGTTCCATTTGCGGGAGCTTTTGCTTCAACTGTTGGCGCACAGTTTTGGTCGATCGTTCTCTTTACTTTAGGCGGACTGCTCATCACTGGAATAGTCAGCGCAAGACTTGCAGGCTCTCGGCTCTTGTCTCCGACAGTTCGAGTCATGCTCGGAGGAAGCTTGGGCATGCTTATTACCGCTGGAATTGGAAAGCTCGCCAATATTTCAGGGCTGTAATCTCACAATATTTAAGGCGACACAAACCTGCCTTCTTGCTAGGCTTTCCCCCTAAGTAGTTCGGGCCAAGGATGTCCCATTTTTTTTTCGGACAATCTGTAGGAGCGGTTATGGCCCTCGCAAATAATTATCCACAAGCTCAAGGGCTTTATAACCCTGCCAATGAACATGATGCTTGCGGTGTTGCAATGGTTGCTACGCTCAACAAAATAGCAACACATGAAATTGTTTCTAAGGCGTTAACAGCCCTTCGCAATATGGAGCACCGAGGAGCATCAGGTGCCGAGCCTGATAGCGGAGATGGTGCTGGAATTCTGATTCGAATTCCCGATGCGTACTTTCAAGAAGTTACAGAGTTTAATCTTCCATCTGCCGATTCCTATGCTGCAGGTATTGCTTTTGTTGCACAAGGAACCAGTTTCAAAGATGAAATAAAGAAGATTGCCGAAGAAGAAGGTCTTAATGTTTTGGGATGGCGTGAAGTTCCCATAAATCCAAGCTCTTTGGGAAAAACTGCAATTTCAGTTATGCCAGAGTTTCATCAACTATTTGTTTCTGGTAAAAATGGTGAGAGTGGAATAGTTCTAGATCGCCTAGCCTTTTGTTTCCGAAAAAGAGTTGAGCACTCCTTAGAAGTTTATTTCCCGTCACTTTCATCTCAGACTATTGTTTATAAAGGCATGCTCACTACTGGCCAACTTGAAGAGTTCTTTCCAGAGCTATCAGATGAGCGAGTCATCTCACCTTTAGCCTTAGTTCACTCTCGTTTTTCGACAAATACTTTTCCATCATGGCCACTTGCTCATCCTTACCGCTTTATTGCTCACAACGGAGAAATCAATACGGTCAAGGGAAATCGAAATTGGATGCGCGCCCGCGAATCATTGCTAAAGAGCGATGTCATTCCAGGAGACCTCAACAGACTTTTTCCAATTGTTCAGATGGACGGTTCTGATTCAGCATCATTTGATGAAGTTCTAGAACTTCTCTATTTAGGTGGACGTTCACTTGCTCACGCAGTGTTGATGATGATTCCAGAAGCATGGGAGAACCATGCATCAATGCCAAAGAATCGTCGTGACTTTTACGCATTCCACTCATCTTTGATGGAGCCTTGGGATGGACCAGCGTGTGTGACTTTTACAGATGGTCATCAAGTTGGAGCAGTTCTAGATCGCAATGGTCTGCGTCCATCTAGATATTGGGTCACAAAAGATGGACTTGTAGTGCTTGCATCTGAAGTAGGAGTTCTTGATATTCCTGCAGAAAATGTTGAACGCAAGGGTCGCTTACAACCCGGAAAAATGTTTTTGGTTGATATTGAACAAGGGCGCATTATTGAAGATGGCGAAATTAAAGATGAGTTGGCTAATGCGGCCCCCTACGGCAAATGGCTAGAAGATGGAATGGTTAAGTTAAGCGAGCTTCCATCTCGTGAACATATTGTCTATCCGCACTCTTCTGTCGTTCGACGACAACGTGCATTTGGTTACACAGAAGAAGATCTACGCATTTTGATCACTCCTATGGCCAAAAACGGTATGGAGCCGTTGGGCTCTATGGGAACAGATACACCGATTGCAGCTTTATCGGAAAAGCCTCGATTGATTTTTGACTATTTCTCTCAACTATTTGCTCAGGTAACTAATCCGCCTTTAGATGCAATTCGCGAAGAGCTAGTTACAAGTTTGGGAACATCAATGGGTCCAGAACATAACCTTCTTGATCCGAGTCCAGAAAGTTGTCGCCAAGTCTCATTAGCATTTCCAGTCATTGACAATGATGAGTTAGCCAAGATCATCAACATTAATGCCGATGAGGATTTTCCCGAGCTGAGCGCTCATGTAATCCGTGGACTTTTTAATGTCTCTAAGGGTGGAGATGGACTTCGAGATCGCCTCAACGAAGTTAAAAAAGAAGTTTCTCAAGCCATCAAAGACGGCGCTCACATCATTGTCCTATCAGATCGAGATGGCGATGCAGAGGATGCTCCGATTCCATCATTGTTATTAACTGCAGCAGTTCATCACCACCTCATTCGAGAAAAAACCCGCACGACAGTCGGCCTTGTGGTTGAAGCCGGTGACGTACGAGAAGTTCATCATGTTGCCTTGCTAATCGGTTATGGAGCTGCATGTGTGAATCCGTATTTAGCTATGGAGTCCGCTGAAGATCTGGTACTCCAAGGAGTTATTACCGGTATTACACCTGAAAAGGCTGTTAAGAATCTCATTAAGAGCTTAGGCAAAGGTGTCTTGAAAGTAATGTCAAAGATGGGCATTAGCACAATTGCCTCTTATACCGGCGCGCAAGTTTTTGAAGCGATTGGTCTGTCACAAGAAGTTGTAGATGAGTATTTTGTGGGAACAACATCGCGCTTAGGCGGGGTTTCACTTGATGTTATTGCCCAAGAAACCATTGCCCGACACAACATTGCATATCCACCTGGGGGAGAAGTTCCTGGAACAAAACGCTTACCAATCGGTGGTGAATACCAATGGCGCCGTGAAGGTGAGCCGCATTTGTTTGATCCGGAAACAGTCTTTACGCTTCAACATTCAACAAGAAATAAGCGCTATGACATCTTTAAGAGGTATACCGATCGCGTTAACGAGCAAAGCTCGAGATTAATGACTTTGCGAGGCTTATTTGAATTCAATGGTGGCGCAAACAAACCGATTTCAATTGATGATGTGGAACCAGCAAGTGAGATCATTAAGAGATTCTCAACCGGTGCGATGTCCTACGGATCTATTTCAGCCGAAGCTCACGAAACCTTAGCAATTGCCATGAACCGCATTGGCGGTAAATCCAACACTGGTGAAGGTGGGGAAGAGATTGAGCGATACACCCCGATGGCAAACGGTGATTCAAAGCGATCTGCAATCAAGCAAGTTGCTTCCGGCCGTTTTGGTGTAAATAGTAATTACCTAGTTAATAGTGATGATATTCAGATTAAAATTTCTCAGGGTGCAAAACCAGGAGAGGGAGGCCAGCTTCCGGGATACAAGGTCTATCCATGGATTGCAAAGGCTCGTTACTCAACACCTGGTGTTGGGCTGATTTC